>UEXM01000013.1_pt1 | contig 240173 bp, 207 predicted proteins | sample 1796661 | NCBI WGS metagenome assembly UEXM01 (sample SAMEA4772469, study PRJEB27181) | metagenome | reverse complement strand
CGTAGCTCGTAGCTCGTAGCTCGTAGCTCGTAGCTCGTAGCTCGTAGCTCGTAGCTCGTAGCTCGTAGCTCGTAGCTCGTAGCTCGTAGCTCGTAGCTCGTAGCTCGTAGCTCGTAGCTCGTAGCTACTCCTCCGCCAGAATCCGCTCCGCCTCTTCCTGAATTAGTCGCCGCAACCAGCGATGGGCCACGTTGTGATGCAGCAGCGATGACCAAGCCATTTTCAGTTCAAACTCGGGAATATCGAACGGCGGCTGCTTGATCAGCAGGCGTTCGTTCTGGGCCTGCATGCGCGCTACCCGGCTAGGCAGCGTGGCCACCAGGTCGTTATTCATGGCCAGCAGGGCGGGCATTTGATAGTGGCGGGTGAAGATACTGATCTTGCGGCTCTTGCCCAGTTGCTCCAGAGCATGGTCGATCCAGCCCAAGCCCCCCAGTTTCTCCGGGTTCATGCCGAAGCCCACCCCGAAGCCGGTTTTGGATACCCAGATATGTTGGGCGGACAGATAGCTGTCTAGGTCAAACCCCTTGGCGATGGGGTTATCCCGGTTGAGCAAGCAGGAAAAGGAATCCTTCCACAAGCTCACCTGGTGGAACGAGCCGGGAATTTCGTTGAAGCGATTCACCGCCATATCCACCCGGCCCTGCTCCATATCCTGGTAACTCACATCCGATGGCGTCAGGAAATCCAGCACCACATGAGGCGCCTCGGCACGCAGGCGGCGGACGATATGCGGCACCAGTGTGGCTTCCGCGTAGTCACTGGTCATGATCCGGAACACCCGGCGACTGTCCGCAGGCTGAAAAACGTCCTCGGGGGTAAACAGCTGCTCCGCCTGGGAAAGAATTTGCCGGACCAACGGACGTAATTCCTGGGCACGCTCAGTGGCCGTCATGCCATCGCTGGTACGAATCAATAGCGGATCGCCAAACAATTCGCGCAACCGCTTCAGGGAATTGCTCATGGCCGGCTGGGTAATCCCCAGCTGCTCCGCGGCCCGGGTCACATTCTGCTCACGCAGGAGCACATCAAGATACTTGAGCAGGTTCAGATCTGCCGCACCAATATTCATTTTGTGAATAGCCACTCATTTCTACATCAATATGATCAATTCTAGCACTACCTGATACGCACTCGCACCGTGCCGCTGGTCACACCGACAAGGGAATTATCCGTGTAAAAAAAACTTTTACGCGTTCGAGTGTTAACCGTGTCGCTATTTCGCCCTTACTGGCATGCTGCCAGTATCGCCTGGAGGCAAAAAAATGCGTAAGGTCTAACGCTTGTGTCCTGATAACAGCACAGCCTGCTCTGTTGTCATAGGCCGGCCAGTTTTGCTCGCCAGCCTCATGTAAGCAGGCGTGATTCAGAGGTTACTATGACAAGCAACGCAACCACGCGAACCGAGAAGTTCGTGGTTCGTTTTCCCTGCGGCATGCGAAGCGAAGTCGCGGAAGCGGCCAACCACAGCCATCGCAGCATGAACGCGGAAATTATTGCCCGGCTGGAACATAGCCTGAAGCACTGGCCGCAAACCCTGCCTCACCGAGAAGCCGCCGTACCGCAAGGTAACGAAGAGGCCTTCCTGTTGGAACGTTTTCGTCAGCTACCCCTGGGGAAACAGCAGGCACTGTTAGCGCTTTTGGATTAAGTTGTCTCTGCCGGACTAACGACAATCCCCTTTTGTCCTTACAATACACCGCTGGCCACGTGCCCATTATCGATCCGACAGCACTTTGCACTATGATGTAGTGCATGATGCTCAAAGCACGCCGTCACCGATTCATGGACTGAAAGGAGCCTTCACGGCCGTGACCGCAAACCAGAACCACACCCCACTGCCAACCGGCAACGACATCACGTTACCGTGGCACCTTCGCCTGCCTAAACCGCTGGAAAAGGATTTTCGCCTCTACTTCCGGGCAAGCGTAGCCAAAGTCATGCCCTGGGCACTGGCACTGGTGGCCTTTCTGATTGTCTCCGCCATGTTCATCGAGTCACGGATTTCCGCCGATGTACTGAACATATCCTGGCGCCCGCGGCTTTTCACCTTGATGCTCACTGGCGGTTGTCTTGTCCTGATTCGCAAACCCCAGTGGCGCAACTGGCTGCACGAAGCCACCCTGGTGCTGGCCTTTGCCATTGCCCTCACCGGCAACTACCTTGGCGCCATCGTCGACCATCCGCTGGCCTACACTTTTTTCTTCCATACGCCGCTGGCCATTCTGCTGATCTGCATTTTGATCCGGGTCCCTTTTTACGCTGCGCTGACAAGCTCAGTCATCATGATCGGCTGCATGATTCTCAGCCTGCAAATCAGTCCCGGCCGCCACCCCTTTGAAGCGGTAACACTGGTACTGGTGACTCTGGCATTCACCAGCATGAGCCTGTTTGGCCAATACGTGTACGAGCGCCTGCTACGACAACACTTTCTCTCTGAGCATGTGCTATTTCAGCACCGGAACGAGCTGCACTCCGCCAACCTGGTGCTGGAAAATCAGGCCACCGTGGATGGCATGACAGGCTGCATCAACCGTCGCGGCATGGAGAGCCGGCTCAACCACCTCTACCATCTGTTCAACCAGAGCAGCCCGGATGCCCCGGAGCGCATCACACTGATGCTTTTCGATATCGACTTCTTCAAACAGTACAACGACACCTACGGCCACCCGGCCGGTGACGAATGCCTGAAGAAAATCGCCGGCGTCCCACTGACCATGGTGCAGAGCGACACCGATTTCGTGGCCCGCTACGGCGGAGAAGAGTTCGTGATTACCCTGACGGGGTCCAGCTTTAACGATGCCCTGGTCTTTGCCGAACGGATGCGCAACCGGGTTGAGCAACTGGGCCTGCCCCACAGCGGCTCCCGGGTCAGCCAGGTAGTCACCATCAGTGTCGGTGTTGCCTGCACGGACAGCGGCGCCGAAGACGGTGCGCAGCTTTTGAAGATGGCCGACGAAGCGCTCTACCAGGCCAAAGGCGCTGGCCGAAACCGGGTGGCATTAATGAGCAATCAGGGTGCGGTGGAGATGCTGAGTTAAAGGTTCGTTGCGGCATTGAGTCATGGGGGAATTGCAGCGCTAACTCACGGTTCAACCCGGCGAGACGCAAGATGCTGGATGCCTGACGTTTTCATTCAAAACCTGAACAAAATGACGCTATGGAGCCTCTGAATACGGCCCCAAGAATGCACCCGAATAGCGCCAGGCGTTCGGCAAAGCGTGAAAGATTGCCCCTTCCACTTGAGCAGGCACAGCGACAAACCTTCACGCCAAACCTCGATGGACCCTATCTAAGCGGCTAACCCTTCTGCCGGGCCGAAGAACTCGTAATGGATATCCACATCCTCAACACCTTTTTCCTGCAACACGCCATACAGCGCTTTCAGCATGGGCACCGGTCCGCAGAAGTAATATTCCGCGCGACGATCGCCCACCAACTGATCCAGCAGTGCACGGTCCAGAAAACCGACACTATCGAACTCGCCCTCTGCCTTGTCCTGCGCTGACGGTTCGCTATAACGGACATGACAATGCAGGTTAGCGTGGCTATCCACCAGCTTTTGCAGCTCCACGGCAAACGGCCTCACCGCACCATTCAGGGCACACTGGATAAAGATCACTTCTCGACCCTGCTGCCGAGCCAGTGCACCGTGCAACATGGACAGTAACGGCGTCACGCCAACACCCCCTGCAACCAACACTAGGGGCACATTCTCAGCGCCTGCCTCTCCCAGCGTGAATTCGCCACAGGGCGGCGCCACCTCCAGCACATCGCCCTGCTGAATATATTCATGGATATAACCTGAGCAAACACCATGCGGAGCCTCGTCAGCGCAAGCCAGTTCCCGTTTCACGCTGATACGGTAATGGGTATCACCCGGCGCACAGGAAAGGCTGTAGTTGCGCATTACCGGTTGACCGCCCGGCGGCGTCACCCGTACGGTAATGTACTGGCCGGGCTGGTGCGCCTGCAGCGCCTCCCCGTCCTGGCGAGCCAAATACAGGGAAACAATGTTCTCGCTTTCCACCTCGCGGCGGGCGACAACAAAGGGCTTGAAACCCTGCCAGCCAAACGCATCCTGCTGATGCTGGTACAGCGTGCCTTCTCGGACAATAAAAATGTCCGCCAGTGCCCCGTAAGCCGCCGCCCAGGCATCGATGATCTCCGATGTTTCATCAATCCCCAGCACTTCCTGAATCGAAGCCAGCAAGTTTGCCCCGACAATCGGATAGTGCTGCGGCTGGATGCCCAGTGAGACATGTTTCTGGGCAATCAGCTCCACCGCATCGGCCAGCGCTGCCGGGTTATCCACGTGCTGGGCATAGGCACAGATAGCGCCCGCCAAGGCGCGCTGTTGAGTCCCGGCCTGCTGATGGGCCGGGTTGAAAAAGACCCGTACCTCCGGGTTCTCCCGGAACATACGCGCATAGAAATGCCGGGTGAGCGCCTCGCCGTTTTCCTGGAGAACAGGAACGGTTTGTTGAATAACAGCCAGTTGGTTCTGCGTAAGCATGGCGTGACTCCTGTTGACGAACGATAATAGGTATTTTACATGCCCATTTTAAACAGGCATATTAGATACTCATTTAATGCAGGTCAAGCCATGCAACTCACAACACATACCGACTACGCCCTGCGGGCACTCATCTATCTCACGGTACGGCGTGACGAGCACCCGGCCACCGTCCAGGAAATCGCCGATGCCTATCACATCTCCAACAACCATGTGGCCAAGGTCGCGCAGACGCTGGTGCAGCTGGGGTATGTCCAAAGTTTGAGAGGGAGAGGAGGCGGCCTGGTGATGGCCAAACCCGCGAATGAGGTGAATGTAGGGGAACTGGTGCGGCAGACGGAAAATCTCAAACTGCTCGATTGCTTTGGTACGGAATCGTCCTGCCCAATCGACCCCGCCTGTAAGCTGAAGCAGGCACTGGGCAAGGCACAGACGGCCTTTCTGCAAACCCTGGATCAATACACCCTGGCAGACTTGACCGGCAACACTGATGAACTTCGCATCCTGCTCAGGCAAGCATAAATCAGGTTCATCGCGGATTTGGGTGAATATCACGTTTTTAGCAGTTTGATTGATTTACCGCGAATGCCTCGCACGTTACCGAATGCTCGACGCCGGATGCCTGACGTAAAAAAAAGACGGAGGAGCTGTCGCTATGCCAGTACCTTTTTTTCCGCTCTGCGGCTGCCATGCGGGTCACTCAGCATGCAGACTCGACACCCGGCCTGACTCTTCTTTGGTGCGCTCCAGGTATTGTGGGAGAGGGTGATTACATCGCAAAGGAGCCAGCCAAAGCACCAGGGGGGTTTAACGTCAAGCATCAGGATTTTGGCATCCAGCAACACCGGCATTTATGGCAGTTATACGATCAATTAGGCACAACCGGTGTTATTCACATTAATCCGCGATAAACCATAAAACAGGGCGCTCAAGGCGCCCTGTTTTTGTTACTTACTGGCTCTTTTTTCTCGCCGTTTCTCTTTCAGCGATTTTTGCGGCTTTTTCTTCTCTTTTTCTTTACTCATAACGTCTTCTCCTCAAAAAAAATTTCTATTCTTTCTGTCTCGCTTTCCGGTGAAACATGCAAATCTGATACCTCCCAATCTGACTAAAACGCTTTATTTCTCGTTAACTTTCTTCACTTTCAACAACAGATAGCGATGCCCATAACCGAGAAATTCAACGTTGACTACCGCCCCCGGCAAGGCCCCCAATAAAGCAGCCCCCAACGGAGACAATACCGAAACATCCTTTTCACCCAGTGCGGGCTTCCCGGCCTCCACCAGGGTGAAACACATCTCTTCTTCGTCTTCAAAACTGAATAGCGAGAGACGATCTCCGACCGTCGCAGCGGCAAGATCACACTCAACTCCACGCAACATCTCTGTTTTCTCCATGACGTCTATCAGCCGCGCCGGCGAAAGAAAGAACACGGGGTTTCTGGCTAAATGACGTTTTCCATAGCCATAGCGACACAACGACAAACGCTCCATAAGCGCAGCCATACACGGTTCACCAAGTTGATAAGTAAAAAAGGGGGTATCGATCAATGTCGATAAAAGGAAATAGCCGGACGGGTGCCGCCCGGCTTAAACCGGAAAGGTAGGGAGAAAATCCATCCAGAGGGAGAAAAGATAAAACACAGCAGCGTTCCTACATTAATCTTTAGCCGACGATAGAGCCAACCATAGCCGGAATAATAAATTTAGCAAGTACCCGGAAGGAAAGCGGTTTTTCATTCTTCAGAAGATCTCCCCTGCGAGTTTGCGCGAAAACCGGTCATGGAAAAATACTCATACACGCCATGAGTTTTTCACCACATTCGAGCTCATTTCGGTTCATCGCGGATACGGGGGGAGGGCGTCAAGCATCTGGCGTCGAGCGTTTGGCAAAATGCCGAGTATTCACGATAACCCATCAGACGATGAGTGGCGTGTTATTCACTCCAATCCGCGAAGAACATCATTTCCTACCACTCCGGCTGGCCGGCCAGAGTGGTCTGCAGCACGGAGAAAGCACTTTCCAGCGGTGCATTTTTCCTGGCACGGGAATAGACCAGAAACACCGGGTAACTAAACTCCGGCGCGTCGGGCTCCCTCATTAACGTCCCGTTTTCCAGATACGGCTGGGCAACACGGGTACGGAAATAACCGCTACCACCATTAGCCACCAAGTACTGAATCGCCAACGGTCCCAAGTCCATGGTTAGCCCCGCACGGGCCTTTTCTGGCAATGCCGCATCGTGCTGTTGGCGAAAATGCGCCCCCCAATCCACATACACATAGGGCTCAGCCGTGTGTGGGGTGCGGACCAAAATCAGCTTCTCTTCCAGCAATTGCTCCACCTGCATGCCCGGCCAGTAATCTGGCTGATGAACCAGTACCGCATCCAGCACCCCCTGCTCCAGGCGTTCATGCAAGGATCGTGGTTCGCCCACCTCAATGCGCAAAGCCACGCCCGGCAATACATCTCGCAGCGCCGATAGCCAGTTGAGCAGCAACGGATTCCACAAACTGATCTCCGCCCCCAATGTCAGCATCGATTCAGCCCCCTGCGGCAGCGGCAGCTCCCGGCGGGCTGCCTCCCAGGTCTGAACCAGCTGGCTGGCATGGCTGGCAAACCGTTCTCCATGGTCCGTTAACGTCGCCCCGCTGCGGTTACGTACAAACAGCCGGCAACCCAGCTGACCTTCCAGATTTTGTACCCGGGCGGTGACGGTAGTCTGGGTAATGTGCAACCGATCCGCCGCCGCCATAAAGCTGCCCGTGCGGACGATTTCCAGAAAAGTACGGGCCAGATCGATATCCAATGAGGGCTCCTTACACAAGCTCAAACCAGAGTTATATCGATATCTTCGATATTAAACTCTCTTATATTTCATTATTACCTATAAAAAGGAGTCTTCATACTCATTGTCATGGCAATAACCGGAGCGCCCCATTCCATGACGCCCCCGCAAACGGCAACTCCCTTTTCCGAGCCCCAGTGGCAGCAGGTTCAACAGCTGCTGGGCTTACTGGATGAACGTCAGGCCCTCTGGCTCAGTGGCTATTTGGCTGCCGGCGCGCCTGCCCAGGCGCTCACCCCACAGGCCGCGCCCAGCCCGAGCAACTCTGTGCTTATCGCCTACGGAGGCGAAACCGGCAACGGCGAGAGCATCGCCCGAGCGCTGGCCGACCAAGCCCGCCAGCAAGGCATCAGCGTGGACGTGGACGATCTGGCCAAACTGCGGGTGCGACAACTCAGCAAACGCAAACATCTGTTGGTCATCTGCAGCACCCACGGCGATGGCGACCCTCCCGAACCGGTGGTGCCTTTCTACGAGGCCCTGATGGCCGACAACGCCCCGCGCCTGGAAGGTCTGCAGTTCTCCGTACTGGCACTGGGCGACAGTAGCTACGAGCATTTCTGTGTCACCGGCCAGCAACTGGATGAACGATTGGAAGCGCTGGGCGGCACCCGCTTGCATCAGCGTCAGGAATGCGACGTAGACTTTGACGAGCCCGCCGCCCGCTGGGGCAAAGCGGTACGCGAGCAGCTGCCACGGGGCAAGCAAGGCGACGCCACAACCGCCATAGCGACTGCGACCGCCGGCTCGACCGCGGCCTATAGTAAAAAGCAGCCCCTCAGTGTCGAGGTGCTGGAAAATCTGAACTTGAGCCATCCGCAGCGGACCTCGCCGATCCACCATCTGGAACTGGCGCTGGAAACCCCGGACTTCACTCTCGCCCCCGGGGATGCCGTCGGCGTACTCGCCGACAATCCACCGGCATTGGTCGCCGCCGTGCTGGATGCCTGCAACCTATCCGGCGAGGCCCCGGTTACCCTTCAGGGCGAATCCATGCCCTTGGTGCAAGCGCTCCGCCAACACCAAGACCTGACCATCCCCAGCACTCGCTTTTTGGAACAGTGGGCACAGCTGAGCGATAGCCCGATTCTGAAACAGCAACTGGATGCCCCCAGCAAGGACCAGCGGCAATATCTAAAAACCGTCCAGGTGCTGGATCTGCTACGCCAAGCACCCGCCACACCAGACCCACAAGCCCTGGTCGATGCCCTGCGCCCGCTGCAACCGCGCTTGTACGATGTGGCCAACAGTCTGGATCACATTGACGATGAGCTGCACCTGAACGTGAAAGCGTATCGCTACGACATCGCCAACCGACAGGAAAGCGGCATTGCCTCCCAATATCTGCTCACCCTGGAACCCGGTGACAATGTGCGCATTTACCCGCACCGCAACGCCCGCTTTCATTTACCCGATGACCCGCAAAGCCCGGTCATCCTGATTGCCGAGGGAACGGGCATCGCGCCTTACCGCGCCTTTGTTCAAGCGCTGGCTCAGACTCGTCCGCAGCAACCCTGCTGGCTGGTGTTTGCCGAGCAACAGTTTGAGCAGGACTTTCTTTACCAGACGGAATTCCAGCAAGCCCGGCAGGATGGCGTGCTCGATAAGGTCGATACCGTTTTCTATCAAGACCAACCGAACAAGGCACTGGCCAGTCCGCTACTGGAGCAGGCTAAACGCCTGCAAGAGTGGGTCGAATCCGGTGCCCATCTGTATTTCTGTGGCGACAAGCAACGTCTTACCGACTGTGAAAAATCCCTGTCCGCACTATTTAACGCGGACACCTGGAAACAGCTGGGCAAAGACAAACGCTTGCACCGTAACCTGTATTAACCGCGAGGCAGACCATGACTGACCGAAGCTGCGATCTGAGCCAGGACATCAGCGAGCTGCACGCCAACGAGCAGCTCAAAGCCAACAGCCAATACCTGCGTGGCACCATTTCTGAAAGCCTGGAAAACGCCATCACTGGCGCTGTCTCCGGCGACGATTCCCTGCTGATGAAATTCCATGGCATTTACCAGCAGGACGACCGCGACCTGCGCGCTGGCCGAGCCCGCCGCAAACTCGAGCCCAACTACCAGTTCATGGTGCGCATGCGTATTCCCGGCGGCACCCTGAGCAAAGCCCAGTGGCAAGGCATCGATCAGCTGTCGCGGCGCTTTGCTGATCGCGGTATCCGCATTACCACCCGGCAAACTATTCAGCTCCATGGCATTCGCAAACCGTATTTACGGGCGCTGATGCAAGGCATCCGGGATCTGGGGCTGGACACCATAGCCGCCTGCGGCGATGACAGCCGTGGCGTGGTGTGTGGCAGTAATCCGTCGCAATCCGCCATCCATCAGCAAGTGGCCAACCTGGCCCGGGAAACCAGCCAGCGATTGATTCCCAAAACCGGGGCCTACCCGCAAATTTGGTATCAGGAAGATCGTCCCGCCAAGGCCGACGAAGACCCACAATACGGGCCGCTGTACCTGCCGCGAAAATTCAAGGTGGGCTACGTGATCCCGCCCATCAATGACATTGATGTGTACGGCCAGGATCTGGGGCTGATTGCCATCGTGGAAAACGGCGCACTGCAAGGTTTCAATATCTGTGTCGGCGGCGGAATGGGCCAGCTCGATACCCGCGAAGACAGCTACCCCCGCGCCGCCGAAGTACTCGGTTTCATTCCCCCGGATGAAGCCCCGGCCTTTGCTGAAACCGTCATGGGCATTCAGCGGGACTTCGGCGACCGTAAAGATCGCCACCGTGCCCGCTTCAAATACACCTTGGACCGCTTGGGCAATGACTGGTTTTTGCAAGAACTGGCTCAGCGCCGCGGCCAGCCGTTAGCGCCGAGCCAGCCTTTCACTCTGACCCAGAACGGCGATGCACTCGGCTGGCAGCAAGGCGATGACGGCCTGTGGACAGCCACCCTGCATATTGATAATGGCCGCGTCGACGGCGCCCTGCGCGATCAGCTGGAAGGTTTTTTTCAGCAGTACGGTGGCCGCACCCGCATGACCACCAACCAGAACCTGCAACTGACCCACGTGGAAGAACACGAACGGGAACAGATCGGCTGGCGCCTGGACGACTTGGGACTAAGCCACCGACTCAAACCTGACCTGCAAGCAGCGCATACGCTCAGCTGTGTAGCCTTCCCCACCTGTGGCCTGGCCATGGCCGAAGCAGAACGCTACATGCCGGACCTGCTCGATCTGTTTAATCGCCTCAAGCAGCAATACGGCCTCAGCCAGGTGCCAATCACGTTACGCGTGACCGGTTGCCCAAACGGTTGCGCCCGCCCGTATCTGGCAGAAATCGCCCTCACTGGCCGTGCCCCGGGGCTCTACAACCTGTACCTGGGCGGCAGCTTTAATGGCGACAGGCTAAACCGCCTGTACGCCAGCAACGTCAATGAAAACCGTTTTATTGACCTGATCGCTCCGTTGTTCGAAGCCTTTTCCGAGCAAAGACAACCGGACGAATATTTCGGTGATTTTCTGATCCGCAATCATCTGCTGGACAACCTAACCGATAACAGCCCACCCAATAACAACTCGCCGGATGCGCAACCCATTGCTATCCAGCCCCATTGAATCAGGAGTCATCATGTCGGATTACCTGTTTATCCAAAGCCAGGACCCGTTCACCGAAGTCCGTACCGAGCATCAGTTCGCTCTCGCCGGCCAGCTCTACGATGCCGGCCATAACGTACGCCTTCTGCTGGTACAGAATGGTGTTACTCCGGCCCGCAAGGGAGCGCGCAGTGTACATTTCGACAAGCTGTTGAAATGGGGTGTGCCGGTACTGGCCGACGATTTCTCTCTGCAACAACGGCAAATACCGGACCAGGACCTGAAAGAGAACATTGCCGCCGCCCCCCTGGATACCGTTATCGATGCCCTGCTCGACGGCGAAAAAGTCATCTGGAATTAAATCCCTGGAGTCATCATGAGTGATAACAAAACACTGACCTTTGCGTTCATGGATCCACCGTTCGAGAGCGAACGGACAGTAACCTTTTTCCGCCTGCTCGATGCCGCTCTGGAAAAAAAAGCCAACGTCCGTGTGTTTGCCTATGAAGGTGCCGTGGCCCTGTCCTTTTCCAAACAGGCCCCCCATGGCAACGCTGTACACGGTCATAACTGTGAAGAAGAAGCCCACCCGCTGAGCAAAGACTGGGTAACCGCTTTGCAGCAAAAAGCCGCCGACAAGGGCCTCACCTTTGAGTGGATAAACTGCGGTTTGTGTGTAGACGAACGCGGTGTCAACGAAGTGATCGACGGCTGCGGCCGTGGCGGACCACCGGATCTGTGGCGCTACGCCAGCGAGGCCTTCAACACTCTCACCATCGGCACGAGGTAAGCTATGAAAGTCTTACAGGTTATTGATCAAGCGTTTCGCACTACGACGGAAGAGCAGGACGATACCATTCTCTGGCTCACCCAATCCATGCGCGGCGCCGGCGGCCATTTGACTGTGCTTCTCAGTGGCCACGGGGTCTACTACGCCACGCAACAGCAATCGCAACCGATCCTGACCGTGGGCAACTGGAAACAAACCCAACCCGCCAACCTGCCGCGCGATTTGAGCAACCTGATAGAAAGCGGCGTTCCTGTTTACGCTGTCACCGAAGACCTGGAAGAGCGCGGCCTCGATCGCCAAACCGTATTAAGCGGAGTGCAGGCGGTCAGCCGACAGGGGCTGGTGAACCTGTATGAAAGCGTGGATCAGATTTGGCAATGGTGAGTATCCCCCTGCCATTACGTACCCCGCTTCTACATACCTTAGGTTGCGAGCTGCCGATCATGCTGGCCGGCATGGGCGGTGTGTCTCGCCATCAACTGGTCGCCGCAGTGAACCAGGCTGGCGGCTTCGGGGTTCTGGGTATGGTCCGCGAGCCCGTTGAGCGCATTCGCGAGGAAGTGAAAGCCCTTCGCACCATCAACGATGGGAATTTCGCGGTTAACCTGATTCCCACTGCCACCGAACGGCGCCTGCTGATGGACCAGATTGCCACTTGCCTGTCTTTGCAGATTGACGCCTTTGTCTTTTTCTGGGATGTGGATACCGGGCTGGTGCAGTACTTGAAAAAGGAAGGCAAGCAGGTGATCTGTCAGGTCGGTAACCAGCGCGATGCCGACTTGGCCCAATCCGCCGGCGCGGATGTATTGATCGTGCAAGGGCATGAAGCCGGTGGCCATGTGCGCGGCACTACCGCAACATTTTCATTACTCCCCCAAGTGGTTGCCAATAGCGATGTCCCTGTGGTTGCTTCAGGCGGCATTGCCAGCGGCGATTCCATGTTGGCGGCGATATCACTGGGCGCCCAGGGCGTCAGCCTGGGCAGCGCGTTTCTGACCACCCATGAAGCCAACGCTCATCCGCACCACAAACAACGCATCGTCACTGCCCGCGCCGATGACACCGTTTACACCACCCGGTTTTCCCGCAACTGGCACGAACCGGCACCGGTGCGCGTACTCAACAACGCCGTCACCCGGGGCGACTACGAGCAAGCTGACCCCGACACCCTGCTGGGCGAGCAAGACGGCAACCCGGTCTACCTGTTTTCCACCGACTCGCCGCTGGCGGATGCCCAGGGTCAACTCGACGATATGGCGCTGTTCTGTGGCCAGTCGTGCAGCCAGATTCACACCGTCACCAGTGTGCAGCAGCGTATCGATACACTGCTCGACGAGACACACACCCGCATTGCCAATCTGTGCGGGGAGCTACGCTGACGGGAGGTTTTAATGTCACCACCGAGCAAGCCGCAAACACCACAGCGCGAACGAATACGCCCACTGCCCAGCTTTGTTGTGCTTATCGTGCTGACCACGTCGCTGTGGGGCTTTGTCTACCTGTTGGCCAAGCACGTCAATCCCCAAGGCACCAGCGCTTGCCCGCAGCAATGCCAGACCAGCGACGCTCACCGCACAAAAACCTGATACTGTGATTTCATCCACTCGCTAACAAGAGAGGCCAGCCATGTCTTCTCAGCAATACAACATTCACTGCAAGCGCGCCTATGAGAAAGCAGAACCCAGTGACGGGTACCGGCTTCTCGTCGACAGGATATGGCCGCGGGGCGTCAGCAAAGAGGATCTGAAAATCGATGAATGGAACAAGGCAGTAGCGCCGTCAGATGACTTGCGAAAATGGTTCGATCACGACCCGAAAAAATGGGCCGCATTCTACCAGAAATACCACCATGAATTACGCGAAAACATGCCCAAAGAAACACGGAAGGCGTTACAGGAAAAAGCCCAAAATGGCGGGCTTACGCTAGTCTACGGCGCTAAAGACGAAGCCCACAACAATGCCCTCGCGCTGAAAATGTATCTGCAGGATTCGTCAAATCCGTGACGAAAAATTAACACGGGCAGATACGGTTCTGACGTCTTAACAGGAGAATTACTTCATCGGCGGCACGACGGTGACCGGGTCCAGCTTGACCTCGAACCAATTCAGACGCCAATCAAGGTGTGGCCCGGTTGCACGGCCAGAAGCGCCCACTTTCGCCACCGGGTCGCCCTGCTTCACGGTCTGCCCTTTTTTCACCAGCACCTCGCTAAGGTGGATCATGGTGGATGACACGCCATAACCGTGATCCATGATCAGGGTGCCACCGGAATAATAATTGTCCTGCTGTACCAGCGTGACCACCGCATCCGCCGGTGCCACGACGACGGTGCCCGTGGGCCGTGCCACGTCCACACCGTAGTGCGGCCGCCCTGGCTTACCGTTATAGACTCGCTGACTGCCATAGACGCCACTGATGCGCCCGGTGAGCGGCCATTGAAAATCGCTGAGGAAAGCCTGTAGTACTGAATCGGTATCCCGCGCCGTCTTGATCTCAGCCACTTCACGGCGAATGCGTTTCAGTACCGCTTCCGGCGGCGGTTCCACGGTACGCTTGGGCACGCCTTCAATGCGCTGAATCGCATACTCACGCTTATCCAGCATCACAGAAACCTGTTGCTGTTCACCGTTTTTTTCTAGCACCAGTGTCTGTTCTAGGTCGGCGTCACGGCCTACACCCACAACAAAAAAACCCGCATCGGTGGTACGCACTGCCCGGTCGCCCAGCTTGACGACCACGCCATTTTCCACCTGCCCACGCAGCAAGGAACCTTGAGAACGCTGCCCTTCCAGTGACAACAACCAGTCACTGGCCATGGACAACGAAGACAAAAAACAAAGCAATACAAGAAAAGGAATACGCACAATAAACCTCAATAACTGATGTGGTTTTTTTATGTAGGAGCGGCGCTGGCGACGCGAACCGGAACGAAGTGCAGGCAAAGCCCTTAAGGGCGGCCTGCAGGGTGCACGAAGTGCATAAACCCAAAACATGAAAAACGATTTACCACAGAGGGCGCCACAGAGGTCACTGAATAAAAACAGGTTTTCTCTGTGTGTTCTTCTGTGGCCTCTGTGGTGAAAAACTTCTGAACCGGGTCTTTTATCGCGCCGTCAGCGACGCACAGCAGAAAGCTATTTACAGAAACTCGCTGCCATCATCCACATCCAGCTGCACAGGATCCAGGTGCTTCTCGCCATACTGGCGCCACACCCGCGAACGAATGAACAATTGATACAGGTCCGGGTCCAGATGGTCGTTATCGCGCATACGCTGCATGATAGCCAGCGCCTCACTGAGTTTGAGCGGCATTTTATAGGGGCGTTCCTTGGAGGTCAGGGCTTCGAACACATCGGCGATGGCCATAATTCGGGCGGGAACCGACATTTGCTCTCGAGTCAGCCCCAGCGGGAAGCCAGTGCCATTCATTTTTTCATGGTGGCCGCCGGCGTATTCCGGCACCCGCTGCAATTTCCGCGGGAACGGCAATGAACCCAGCATATCCAGGGTCACATCCATATGGCCGTTGATGATTTTGCGCTCCTCCGGCGTCAAGGTCCCGCGTGGAATGCACAGGTTGTACACCTCGTCCTCGCTGAGCAGCGGCTTTTTCTGGCCCCAGGCGTCGGTCCAGCTGCGCGCGGCAATGTCTTTCACCCGCTGCTGGTCGACTTCGGCCATGGCTTCTCCACCGCGGTTAATGCGCTCCAGAAACGCCAGTTCTTCTTTCAAGGCGCCAATGGCCGCTTCCATGCGCTGCCGATGAGCCGGTTCATCTTCCGGTTTCAGCAAGCAGTCTTTTTCATAGCGAAACTGAATTTCTGCCCGCAGGGTGGCAAAACGGCTGACCACTTCGTCAATTCGATCGTGCAGGGTATGTAACTTGGTGGATTTATCCAGCACCGAATCCGGGGTCGCCAACTTCCCGCAATCGTGCAACCAGGCGGCCACGTGCAGCTCGTACCAACCGTCTTCATCCAATGAAAAATCCGGAAACAGCGCCTGATCATCACAAGTAGCCTGAGCCAACATTTCGGTGATCACCGGCACCCGCTGACAGTGGGCACTGGTATGGGGGCTTTTCGCATCGATGGCCTGGGCCAGCACCTTGATAAACGCGTCCAGCAAGTCCTTCAGTTCCTGCACCTGGCTGAGATTGCTCAGGGCAATCCCCCCGTAGGTCAGCAAGGACTGGAAAATCAGGTGTCCATGCTCACCCAGACGTTGCAGATTGCGGGGCACCGGTTTGTCATAAGCCAGTTGCAGCACACCAGTGACCAGACCTTCATGATTGTACAGCGGCCATAGCTGTATCCCTTTGGCCTGCGGGGCCAGCGCTGCCAGCAATACCTGATCTGCCTCATTGAGGGATGTTTGCGTCAATGCCACGGTGAGGGGCTCACCGGTGACAAAACACTGCTCTACGATCCCTCCTGCGCCATCGCTCTCATCGGTTAATGGGCGAAACCACTGCGGCGCCTCCTTGACGGCACCGCTTTCACCGGCTCCATCACGACACAGACAATTCAACCCGGCCCGGGGCCGGCCATCGGTATACAGCCATACCCAGCCTGTGTCCGCATTGCACAGGTAAAGCACCTCCTTGAGGAACGCGCTCATTAAGCGCGGCACATCCTTTTGTTCGCTCAGGTGTTGCGCCGCTCGCAACAATCTCGGCAACTGCGCGTTATCGGCCATTTGTTGCTTCTGTGAGGGTGTAATCATGGGCTATCCCGCTCCATCGGGTTCATCCGTGGGTTCTCATTGCCATCTGTCCCTGCATCCCCGCCCCAAGCATAGGCGGGCGCCCGGAAACAGGCAAAATTCTGTGCCATACGTCGGTTAATCTGGGACAGGCGCAATAAAGCCGGCACAAAGCACGCTTTACAGCCCCCGCACCTTGAAGCCGTGGGCCTGATTCCCTACCATCTTCCGGTTCTGAGTCAATCACCTGGATCCCTTGTCACTCATGAGTGTGAGCTATCAACTGCCCGATGGGGCAAGCATGGAGTTTGAGCAACCGGCCTCCGCCTTCGAGATCGCCGGGCGCATCAGCAAAAAACTCGCCAAGCAAGCCCTGGCCGCCAAGGCCAACGGCAATCTGATCGACGTCTATCTGCCCATCGACGACGGCGCCACGGTGGAAATCATCACCCGGGAGACCGACGAGGCCCTGGAACTGATTCGTCACGATGCCGCGCACGTCATGGCCGAAGCCGTACAAGAGCTGTTCCCGGATACCCAGGTGACCATTGGCCCGACCATTACCAACGGCTTCTACTATGACTTCCACCGGGACACCCCGTTCACACCGGATGACCTGAAAACCATTGAAAAGCGCATGCAGGATATTGTGCGCCGCAATGAGGAAATACGACGTGAAGTCTGGGATCGCGATGAAGCGGTGGCATTTTTCCTTGAGAAAGGTGAGGAATTCAAGGCCGAAATCATCCGCGAGCTGCCCGCCGACCAGGAAGTGAGCCTCTACCGCCAGGGCGAGTTCATCGACCTGTGCCGAGGCCCGCACCTGCCCAGCACCAGCAAGCTGGGCGACGGCTTCAAGCTAATGAAGGTCGCCGGCGCCTACTGGCGTGGTGATGCCAACAAGGCCCAGCTACAACGCATTTACGGCACCGCCTGGCGCGACAAGAAAGAATTGAATGCTCACCTCAAGCAAATTGAGGAAGCGGAAAAACGTGACCACCGCAAACTCGCCAAGGAAATGGGCCTGTTCCATATCCAGCAGGAAGCGGTGGGCAGCATGTTCTGGCACCCGAAGGGCTGGCGCATGCGCCAGAACCTGGAAAATTACATCCGCGGCAAGATGGAAAAAGGCGGCTATCAAGAAGTCTCCACCCCGCAGATGATGGACCGCATCCTCTGGGAACAGTCCGGCCACTGGGACAAGTACGGCGAAGACATGTTCACCGTCTGCACTCACGACCACAGAGAAATGGCCGTGAAGCCGATGAACTGCCCGGGCCACGTGCAGATCTTCAAGCAAGGCATCACCAGCTACCGTGACCTGCCCATTCGCCTGGGCGAGTTCACCACCCTGTTTCGTAACGAAGCCCACGGCGCCCTGCATGGCCTGATGCGGGCCCGCTCGTTCAGCCAGGACGATGCCCACATCTTCTGTACCGAAGAACAGGTTAACGAAGAAACCGCCGGCTTTATCAAGATGCTGCGCGAGGTCTATGCCGACTTCGGCTTCGATTCCTTCCGTATCAAGTTCTCGGACCGCCCGGACAACCGCGCCGGTTCCGATGAAACTTGGGACAAAGCCGAAGGCGCGCTGCGCTCGGCGGTGGAATCCTTAGGGCTGGAATGCGAACTGAACCCGGGCGAAGGGGCCTTCTACGGCCCGAAACTGGAATTCGTACTGCGTGACGCCATTGGCCGTGACTGGCAGTGCGGGACCCTGCAGGTGGACTTCGTGCTGCCCGATCGTCTGGATGCGGAATACGTAGCCGAAGACGGCTCCCGTCAGCGCCCGGTGATGCTGCACCGTGCGGTGCTGGGTTCCCTGGAGCGCTTCCTGGGTATTCTGATCGAATCCACCGCTGGCCACCTGCCCCTGTGGCTGGCGCCCCGTCCGGTAGCGGTTTGTACCATTACCAATTCCGCCGACGAATACGCCACCGCCGTGCAACAGAAACTGGTTGCCGCCGGCGTACCAGCTGAGCTGGATATCCGTAACGAGAAGATTGGCTTCAAGGTCCGCGAACATTCCCGCGCCAAGACCCCGCGTATCTGGGTTATTGGCGAACAGGAAGCCCAACAGAACCAGGTGGCGATTCGCACCCTGGGGTCTCAGGCGACTGAAACCATGGATCTGGACGAAGCCGTGGCGGCTCTGGCCGCAGCGACTCGCTTGCCGATTTAAGAGACGCCACACGCGGGCACGCGTCACGCAACACGCTGAAACCATCTGCGTGCCTGCGTCTTGCGTGCAGCGTGCAGCAGCGGAGCACTCATGTTCAAAAATAACGAACACCAGGCAGAAGGTTTTCAGGCTTCCCTCAAGGAAGCCTTGGACAATCTCAAGTACAACGATGCCGGGCTGGTGGCCGCCATTGCTCAACAACACGACAGTGGCGAAGTGCTGATGATGGCGTGGATGAACCGCGAGGCCATCGAAGAGACCCTAAGCACCGGGCAAGTCTGCTACTTTTCCCGCTCGCGCGGAAAATTATGGCGCAAAGGCGAATCATCCGGTCAGGTGCAGTGCCTCAAGGAACTGCGCATCGACTGCGACGGCGACGCCCTGTTGGTAAAAGTCGACCAGACTGGTTCCGCTTGTCACACCGGCCGCCGTGATTGCTTCTATTGGAAAGCCGACGCGGACAACGTGACCATCGACAAAGCCCCCATCAAAGACCCCAAAGAGTTGTACGGCAAATGACCTTACGATTGCAGAACACCCTCACCGGCACAAAGGACGACTTCATTCCGCTGGACCCCAACCGCATCACCCTCTACGTGTGCGGCCCCACGGTTTACAACTTCGTCCACATTGGCAACGCCCGCCCGGTGGTGGTTTTCGATGTTCTGTACCGATTGCTGCAACGGCTTTATCCGAACGTGGTTTACGCCCGCAACATCACCGACATTGATGACAAGATCATCAAGGCGGCGGCGGAGAACGGCGAGGACATCAGAGCCCTCACCGAACGCTTCACCGCGGCGTTTGCCGAAGACATGGCATCGCTCAACGCGAAAACCCCGAACATCATCCCCAAGGCCACCGATCACATTCCCGAGATGATCCAGATGATCGCCACCCTGGTGGAAAAAGGCCACGCCTACGAGGCCGACGGCCAGGTGCTGTTCGCGGTGGAATCCATGCCCGACTACGGCAAGCTCTCCGGTCGCAAACTGGAAGACATGCTCGCCGGTGCCCGGGTGGAAGTGGCCGATTACAAACGCCACCCCGGCGACTTTATTCTGTGGAAGCCTTCCACCGATGAGCAGCCCGGCTGGGACTCTCCGTGGGGCCGTGGTCGCCCGGGCTGGCACATCGAATGTTCGGCCATGATTCACAAGCATCTGGGTGATGTGATTGATATCCATGGCGGCGGGCAGGACCTGATTTTCCCGCACCACGAAAACGAAATCGCCCAAGGCTGCTGCGCCCACGGCACCGACTACGTGCGCTACTGGCTGCACAACGGCTATATCAATATTGATGGCGAGAAGATGTCCAAGTCTTTGGGCAACTTCCGACTGGTGCGTGATCTGCTCACCCACTACCACGGTGAAATTCTGCGTTTCGCCCTACTCTCCAGCCACTACCGCTCGCCGCTGAATTTCTCCGCCGATGTGCTCGATAACGCAGAGAAAGGGCTGGATACGCTCTACTACGCCCTGCTCGGTCGCGGCGAATCCGTGGACCCGGAAGCAGGCTACCAACTGCCGGACAACCACCCGGTATTGGAAGCACTCAAGGACGACCTGAACACCTCCGAAGCGGTCAGCGCCCTGCACGCCATCGCCGGCGAACTGAACAAGGCCGAACTGGGCGACAAGCCCAAGCTGAAAGCCGAATTACTCGCCGCCGCCGACCTGCTCGGCATCCTCACTGTGGAACCCACCGCCTGGTTCCAGAACAAGAACGTGAGCGAAGACGGCCTCAGCAACGACGATATCGACGCGCTGGTCGCCGAGCGCACCCAGGCCAAGAAAGACAAGAACTTCGCCCGCGCCGATGAAATCCGCCAGCAACTCACCGACGCCGGCATTCAACTGGAAGACACCCGCGAAGGCACCCGCTGGAGCAGGTAATCCTTTTATCCCAGCAGGGCCAGCTGGTCTTGCCGTGACAGACTGCCACGCACCTGCGTGGCCCAGTGGCGCCGCTGCTGCAGTATGGGCGCCAGCCGTTCTGCCGGCACAGTACGTTCCAGCATGGCCAGCGAGCGGCCCAGCGTGGCCAGCACCGCCAGGTTGCCCCGGGCATTGCGGGCGATCTGCGCAAAGGCGGCGTCCACATAACCGGCAAAGTCTCGCTGCTGACATTGCAGCCGCAGCTGTCCGTTCACCCGCCGAAAAGGTTCCGGCATATGGCGTCCGGACAGGTCCGCAATCACCGCGCCCAGATACAGCACGCATTGCTCAGCGGTGGTGGAATCGTTGATCCCCGGTGACAGGGCCTTAATCGCAATATCCACCAGCTGACGAATGCCGAAGGCCGGATCCTGCTCGATGGTGCGATGACGGTTGATCACATAGCAACGCAACAACGCGGCACAGCGCTCCTCACCCCAGCCCGGCCCATGCAGGTACAGCAACGGCTGCCCCTGAACCACGAACTCGCCCACCGCCACTCGCATGGTAATGACCTGCCCCTGGGCATCCGCCTCCTTGATTAGGCCGTTCAGATACACCTGCTGCACAAACCCGGTGAGCGGCGCTGCCAGCGTGTGGCCCGACGGCTTATGGCCTGAACCGTCATCATTGCTATCCACCGTCACGGTCTCAGCCCGTAACGCGGCCGGGTTTTCGGCAACCCTGCCAAAAGCCTGATCGTAGCGCTGGGCGATCGCCGCCTGCGTATCGTCAGTGATTTTCGCCACCACCTGAGACACTTGGATCGAACTGGCGATGTGGTGAATAAAGTAGATCAACAGCGCCAGGCCCACGAAAGCGCCCAGTAGCGCCACCATCACGGCAATACCGTGTCCCAGCAGCAGGGAATCGGCAGGCAGGCTACGCAGCACCAACAAACAGTAGGCGAACACGCCCACAATCACCGCCAGGGTTAACTGGTTGATTCGGTCAGCCATGTAATCGCGAAGCAGGCGAGGGGAATACTGGCTGGCTGCCTGGGCCAACACCAGCATGGTGATGGAAAAGGTCACACCGGCCACGGTAATCATGGAACCGGCGATGGTGGTCAGCACCGCGCTGGCGCCTTCCGGGTTCACCGCGAGCAGGTGAGCCCACCAGTGTTGTTCGGCATTCGGCAACTCACCGGGGATGGCGGTGATGATAAAGGCCAGCAGCGATGCGCCGACCAGAAAACAGGCCGGCAGCAACCACATACTGGAACGTAACTGGGTATACCACTGCTGAAACCGCGCCAGCACCATGGCTCGCCCTCACATCCTTGCCCGGGCGGATTACCCGAGTGCGTTACTCCATGAACTCACCCGGGCAGAGGTGCCGGGCAATCAGTCCTCAAGGGACAGTGTGTCCATCCCTGGCAGTGGCGGCAAATCTTTCCGGGTGGCATTGGCGAAACGCGGTTTTTCCAACTGGATTTTCAAACCCTGCAGGGTTTCCAGCGGCGCCTTGGTCGCCACCAGGTTCGCTAGCCACACCGGCACGCTGCCGCCAGGGTCGACAAAGGTTTCAAACTGCACCCGCACCCAACCATCGCTCATAGGGGTAATAACGAACTGATTATCCAGCGCCGGAATGCGCACGAAACCATCCTGCTTTCCCAGCACGTCATCCGCGTTCACGCTGTGCAAGGTAATGGAACCGGTGTCTTCATTCTGGCTCAGCGTGTTGGCCAGCACCACGTCACGGTCCGATACCGGCCAGATACCATGAAAGCGCATGTGAATTTCTTCACGATCTTCTACCGAAAGCCGCTTGGCGCCCTGGTTCTGGAAGATCCATTCCGGGAAGGTGTCCACGGCGGTAATCACCGCCAGCACCGACGTGGCGGACGCCTTCACCTCGACAATGCCCTTGAAAGCTTTTACCGGGCTGCTAGAGACATCGCGCACATAGGTAGTGACCTCGCCTCTGGCCTTGCCCTCGTGGTTGGTTTTCCAGTTCGCCGCCCAGGCCGGATTCGCCAGCATCAGGGGGGCCAGCATTAGTGCCACAAACAATGCTCGCAACGGTCTTCTCCTCACTTGTCTAAAATACGCTTGGTAACAGCATGCTGGCCGCAGTATGCGGCCAAGGAACAGGGAAACAAGCGCCGGCCGGGGGATTGGCCCCAATTACCGGCGCGACTCGCTATGCAGGCCAACAACCGCTCTCAGTCCTGCTCATGGCTCTGCGGCAGGTCCATGCCTTTCAATTCCGGGTAACGTTCCAGGACGCTATCGAGTTTGGCATTCTGATAGGTTTCGTTGCTGGCCATCTCACGCAGCCCGTGCAGGGTTTCCTGGGGCGCCTTTTGGGAAATCACATTCGCCACCGATGACACCTTGCCGCCCGGATCGATAAAGGTTTCAAATTCGATGCGGGTCCAGCCATTGTCCAGCGGGGTCAGGATGAACTGGTCTTCCAGAGCGGCAACGCGCACATACCCCTCTTGCTCCGGCTCGCCGTCCACCGCGTGGGAGGCCAAGGTAATGGCTCCGGTTTCCTCATTCTGAGTGGCCTGCGTCTTGATCAGGGCATCGCGATCCTTGGCCGGCCAGATGCCCTTGAAACGCATATAGGCCTGGTCGTTGTCACGCAGTTCCATCGATTGGCACTGATACAACCATTCCGGGCAGGCGCTGGCATCCGCCATCACCGCCAATACGCTCAGCACCGGCGCTTGTACTTCAGTGACACCCCGAAACGCTTTTACCGGGCTGTCTTTCATGGCTTTTTCATAGGTGTTGATATCCGTGCGGGCGCTGCCTTCGTTCACGGTTTCCCAGTCTGCCGCCATGGAACCGGCAGACAACATCAGCGTCACGGCCAGTGCCGATACGCGTACCGGGCGGGCCCATCCTGTGGCTTTTCTCATGGTCTCTCCTTGCTACCTTGCGGCTTCCATTGCCGTTGCAGTGTCATGAAATCGCAACGTTTTTCTATCACGCTCCCGATTACGACCATGTAACAGCGCTGGTATCTCCCCACGCGATGGCTATATCATGCATTTTTTACAACTTGCGACAGGCAGAGCTGTTCACGTGAAATCGCTTCTGCTTGGCGCCATCTGGCTATACCAGAAGGCGCTAAGCCCCTGGATAGGCAATCAATGCCGCTTCTACCCCACCTGCTCGGAATATGCCCGGCAGGCGGTAGTTGCCCATGGCAGCCTGCGCGGCAGCGCACTGGCAGCGAAGCGACTGTGCAAGTGTCATCCTTGGCACCCGGGCGGCTTTGACTATGTGCCCGGCACCGAGCCCGACCCGGAACAGCACCAGTGCACATCGCTATGCAGTGACCACAGCGGGGGCCCCTCACAGTGATCCCCGCCATGCTGAACCGCTACCATCGCGGCCTTTCACTGTCCCTGGTGCTCGGCTTATTCTGTGCTCAGCTACTGCTGGCATGGCACGCCCCGGCCCACATCGAAGCCGGCCAACACAGCCCCACCAAGGAGCTGCTGGCTTCCGCTGATTGTCAGGTGTGTACCCACGGCCATGGCATGCTGGCACTGCCCAGCGTCTACAACATCCCCGTCACCCAACGGGAGGAACCCACCCCGCTGCCCCTCACCACCACCGTGGTGCATCGCAGCGAACGCAATCCCTACCCGGCCCGCGGGCCCCCTGTCTCTGCCTGATTCCCGTTACTGATCCCTGATCACCATGACATTGCGCGTTGCCCCTCTCCTTGAGAGCCGGGCCTGTTGCACCTGTCTGTGACCAGGAAAAACGTGTTTCCGGCGCGAGTCCGGCCAGCCGCTTTTATCCGGCTGCGCCTTTTTACTCGCCCCCTCATTCATGCCTTGCATGAATGGTAGAGACAGAGGTAATTATGAGAATTCGACGCTTGACCCTGACCGGGTGCGTCACCGTGGCCCTGTTGGCGCCCACGGCAGTATTGGCTGACTCCGCAAACGAGAAAGCGGCCGATGACAACGCTCACGAGCTGAAAAAAGTGAATGTATCTGCCCTTCCCCTGGGCAGTGCCAGCCCTAGCACGCCCTATTCGGTGATGGATCAGCAGACCCTCATCCAAAAGAGCGAAGACACCTTGGGCGAAACCCTGAAAGATCAGCCTGGCGTCCACAGTGACACCTTTGGTGGCGGCGCCAGCCGACCCGTCATTCGTGGCCTCGGTGGCCCACGCGTCGGCGTCCTCAATGACGGCTCTCAGGTGCTGGATGCCTCCAGCATCTCCCCGGATCATGCCATCACGGTAGACCCCATGCTGGCTCGCCAGATCGAGGTGCTACGCGGCCCGTCCACCCTGCTCTATGGCAGCGGCGCTAGCGGCGGTGTTGTGAATGTGCTGGACAACCGGATACCCACCGAGCGTCCCCGTGAAGACGTGGAAGGTTTCGTGTCAGCCCGCGCCAATACCGTGGCGGATGAAAATGCCACCGCCGCCGGCATCACCGCCTCAGCCACCGACAATCTGGTATTCCGGGTGGAAGGCAGCCGTCGCGACGCGGACGACTACGAAGTGAACGGCTTTGAGCAACTCACCGTGCCCGGCACCTATGCAGAAAGCGACAATGCCAGCATCGGCGCTTCCTGGATTGGCGATCAAGGCTACTTCGGCATGGCGTACAGCTATCGTCGCGACAACTACGGTCTGCCCGGTCACAGCCACGAGTTCGAGGAGTGCCAGTCCAGCGGCACCAGCCTGGACTGCCCCACTGGAGGCCATGACCACGATCACGGCGAGATCGTCCCCTATGTGGACCTGGCCAGCCGCCGCGTGGATGCTCGTGGTGAATACCGCGAACCATTCGCCGGGGTTACCGCTATTCGTTTTCGTGGCAATCACACCGATTATCGCCACCATGAAATTGAGGAAGGCACCATCGGCAGCACCTTCACCAACAGGGGCGGCGATGCGCGACTGGAAGTGGAACACAAACCGCTGGGTAACTGGCGCGGTGTTGTGGGCCTGCAGTACACCCACTTCGACTTCAGCTCACTGGGTGGCGAAGCCTTCGTACCAAAGACAGAGACCGAATCCTTTGCCGTCTTTGCAGTAGAGGAATATGTCCTCAACGAGCAATGGTCCTTCGAACTGGGCGCCCGCCAGGAACACCTGACTCAGACACCGGACGAACGCAACGGGCAGGCTCTTGCCAACGTCACCGCCGACAATGCGTCTTTCTCCGGCGCGGCCAACTGGGCCTTTGTACCCGGCTACGAGCTGGTGCTGTCCGTGGGTCACTCTGGCCGCGCACCCAGCGCCCAGGAGCTCTATGCGGAAGGCGTTCACCTGGCCACCAACACCTACGAATGCGGCCTGCTCAGCGACTGTGGTGGCGGGCAGCGCGATCTGGATGACGAAGTCAGTCTCAACGCCAACCTGAACCTGCGCAAGACTCAGGGTGACTGGCTGTTTGATCTGGGCATCTTCGAAAACCGCATCAACAACTACATCTATGCGCGCACCCTCGACCAGATCGAAGACTTCCGCCTGATCAAGTACAGCCAGCGCGACGCCACTTTCACCGGTGCCGAAGCATCACTGAGCTACTACGGCATCGAGCCGGTGGGCATCACGGTCTTTGGCGACATGGTCCGCGCCACGTTTGACGACGGCGGCTACCTGCCTCGCATCCCGGCCAAACGGTTAGGGACGCGCCTCAACAGCTACCTGGGCAACTTCGACGGAGAACTGGAGTTCTACCGAAGCTTTGCGCAGGACCAGATATCGGGCTTTGAGCAAACCACTGCGTCCTACGACATGGTCAACGCGACCCTCAGCTACCGGCTGCGTGGCGACCAGCGCTACACCTTCTATGTGCGCGGCAACAACCTGCTGGGCGAAGAGGTATTCAACCACTCTTCCTTCCTCGCCAGCACCGTGCCGGAGCCGGGTCGCAATGTCACCGTGGGCACCCGCATTGAATTTTAAGCCGCAACGTTAACGGCATCTGTGCCGGCGCCCTTACTCCGCCGGACACAACAACACGAATATGGAGAACACCATGCAACGCATGATGAAAAACCTGAAACAAAACGCAGCCCTGCCTCTGTCCTTGCTTGCCGCCCTCACCATGGCCGGTTGTAACGAAACCGGCACCAGCTCGCTGGGTAGCGGTGAAGACGAACACGACCATGCCGAGAGTGACCATCCCGGCCGCCTGGTTATTGCCGCTGACGACGACGGCACCCAGCTGTATATGTATGATCTGGAGGCCGGCGCCCTGCTACCCGGCACCCTGTCTCTGGACCATGACGCCAGTGCGCTCTACACCAGTCCGGGCAAGCGCTTTGTGCTGGCCGTACAGCGAGACGACAACCAGGTACAGATCGTTGATGGCGGACTCTATCTGCATGACGACCATGTGGACGAAGTGATCCCCTCCTTTGCGGGCACGCTCACCGGCCCGGCGCCCACCCACTTCCGGGTTCATGGTGAACAGGCCGCCCTGTTCTATGACGGCGATGCCGCCAGCGCCGTCATGGCCAAGGTAGAGTTGCTCACGGATGAATCGCTGGAGACCGCCTCCAGCGTAGCCAGCCAGACCCTCGCCAGCGCCCATCATGGCGTGGCCGAACCCCGTGGCGATGTACTGCTGGCCACCTTCCGCACTGCCGCCTCCGGCCTCCCGGAAACTGTTGATGTCTACCACCAGCACGGCGATCACTATCACAAGGAAGACACCCTCGCCCCGACCTGCCCGGACCTTCATGGCGCCGGCTCCAACGAAGACTACTCGGTGTTCGGCTGTAGCGATGGCGTCCTGATCGTCCATCAGGACGGAGAGGATTTCACCGCCGAGAAAATCACCAACGCCACCCTTGGCCTGGCCGCCGGCGAGCGTATTGGCAGCTTCGACAGTCATCACGAGCTGAGCCACTTCGTGGGCTATGCCGGTGACAGCATCTATATTATCCACCCGGAAGACGGTGATGCCGAAGAACTGGACTGGACCGAAGGCGCAGCCGTGTCACTGGAAAGCCACCGCCTGGATCCCCACGGCGAACACCTTGTGCTGCTGGATGATGCCGGTGACCTGCGTATTTTCGACACCGCTGACTGGAGTGAGCACGCCCACGTGGAAGATGCCATCGCACCGGGCAATACCCAGATGGCCGTGGCCGGCGAGCCCGCGCATGTCTTCCTTTCGGATACCGGCAACAACTCCATCGTTGTCGTGCACCTTGAAGAAGGCAGCCTGGAAACCCCACTCAGCCTGACCTTCCCGCCCGCGGCACTGGCTTGGGCCGGCCTTGATAGCGACCATGAAGAAGATCATAGCGACGACGATGACCATGATCACGACCACTAAGCGCGATAACCAACCATAGGCAGCCGCCTGCAGAGGACATTCTTCTCGCCCTCTGCAGGCGGTCCTACCTTCCGCCCAACCTCCTCTTCTCCCCTCAAACCGCTCCCGGTCGCCGTGGCCGCTACTTTTCACTACAATCACTCTATTATTGCGTCGCGAGACAACACCCAGTGGAGAACCCATGAAAAAAGTATTGTTTGCCGCTGCTTTGGCAATGCCCCTTTTCGCCAATGCCGGCGGCTTTGCCGGCATCGATATCATCAGCAGCGACATCGAACCGGATAACACCACCTCCAGCGCCGACCCCAAAGCACTGCAATTCAAATTCGGCAGCTGGATCAACCGCGACGAAACCCTCGGCGGCGAAGTGCGCCTGGGCCTGGGCGTCGATGACGATAAACTCAGCAACAACGTGGACCTGGAAATCGACCGTTACTACGGCGCCTACTTCCGCGGCCAATTCCCCAACACCATGCCCGTGCGCCCCTACGGTCTGATCGGCGTCACCTACTTGGAAACCACCGAGAAGAATGCCTTCGGCGGCTCTGACGGGGAAAACTACAAAGACCTGTCTTTGGGCCTAGGTGTGGACTTCACCATCACCAAAACCCTGTTCATCAACCTGGAATACATGCGGGTGGTGGATCGCAGCGGTGATGAAGTGACCAACCTGGGGCTGGGCCTGAACGGCCGGTTCTGATTAGGACACGCTGCACGCTGAACGCAAAACGCCCACCAGAAGGTGGGCGTTTTTTGTTGTGGGCGCGAGCAATGAGAAACCGAGATGAACGTTAACCAGAGAAGCGGGCATTGACGACCACTACAAACCCCAGCCCCTATAGCTCCCAACAATCAGACCAGTCACCAATCGTCAGCTCAAAAGGCTGATCCAGATTAAAGCTCACCCCAACGACAGACTCACCATCTAATCCAGAATCGAAATAAACCGCCCAGTTTTCCGGACTATCAATAAAAACACAGGGATTAAAGAACAAACGTGCCGACAACTCATACTCCCTACGTTGACCCTCAATAAAGTGCATGGCCACATCGAGTATCTCTCCCCAGCGTCCGCAGATCGCCTGCGCTCTTTCAATCAAGCCAGAGGAGATCACCTCCGACTCGATCTTAAGCGGAACCCCTTTCAGCACATCGGGGGATGCTAACCAGCCATCATCACGTTTTGAAAAATCACCGACACCCGCAATATTCATAGCATTGAGCTTAGCGTTTGTTGATCCAATTAGAGGGCGAGGCAAGAGCGGGCTCATTGCTTGCAATTTAATGGTTCGACCCACGGGAAGGCACAACCCCGGCAACCTTCGCCTATAACTCAGCTTAAAAGCAGCTCTTTACCTCATCAACAGTAGTCGCACGATTGATACAAAACTCAATATCCTGATAGTCAGAAACTGTAGATTCATATTTGCGCAGCAAGCGATTGTACTTATCAACAAGATCGTCATGGTCATTAGCAATGGATTTGCATTCGTCCAGCAAGTCATCATATTCGGAAGCCAGATCGTCTAACTCCGACTCGCATACAAAGCCACCATAACCACAGGTATTGGACTCAAAGCAAATCGCATCATTTTTTACACATTTCGCATTAGAGGGGCACGTGCCCTCGCCATAACCCAAACACGCCGCTCTTTTTCCATACGGACAGGAAAAACTGCTGCCATAGGCATGCGATGAAAAAAATATTAAACCCGCACTCAACAACACCAATCTAACTATAAGATTGATCTTCTTCATGGTTCGCGCACCCCACCGTGAATTCAGCCGCGCAGCCTGCCTTAATGACAAACCACATTTCATTTAAAAGAAGCCCTTCCCAAGGCAGCTCAGAACCAGACTATACCATTATCAAAACGCAACACGGTGGCAAACGGGAGCGCAGACAGACGAAAGCGATCTACCCCCTCATCCCTGGGACAACCGCAAGCGCCCTTTTCTTCAATCGTCCGTCGTAAAAAGCTTAATCGTCGATCTCGACCCGAATAATACGGTTCGTTGCGCTCTGGTGGATCAGCAAATCCCCGTCGCGCGTTGGGCGCATGTGGCGCACAATACCGGAAAATATCTCACCGGATGGGATCGGCCAGCTTTGAAAGGCCTCAGTGACAGGATCGAAACGCACAAGCGGGTCGGGGCGCATTCCCGATTCGTTATACCAGACAATCCCATCCACTACCGCGATTGCGTAAGGGTGAGAACTCGGGCCGCTCGGCGATGACCACTCCTTGATGGCTCCACTCTCGGGATCATAACGTCCCAGTCGCCCGCGCCCGGAATTCACATACCAGATCATGCCGTTCTCAGCGATATCCAGCCTGCGCACGGTTGTCTCTTCGTGGGGCAGCGTAATTTCTGTCATCTCCATCGTCTCTGGTTCGATTTTTACCAGGCAGTTGCTTCCATTACAGGCAACCCAGGGAACGCCAGACGCATCAATTTTAATACCGTAGGGACGCGAGCCCGCCGTCGGCATCGCCTTCAGGCGAATATCACCACTACGCGGATCAAGCCGACCAATCTGGTTGGAATGCTGAAGGGTAAACCAGAGCAGGCCGTTGCTATCGAATACGCCAGTATGTGGGTCACGAGCGTCAGGGTCGGGCATATCATAGACCTTGATATTCCCACTGGCCGGATTGAGCCGGCCCACTGTCCCGTTCTTGTTGCCCATGAACCACACGTCGCCTTCAGCATCTACCGTCACGGAATGCGGCATTGCCCCATCGGGAAGCCCATATTCGCGCATCTCTCCGCTTGCCGGATCGATCTGACCGATCAGGTTGCCCCATTGGCCCGCCCACCATATGGAACCATCCGGTGCCTCAACCGGGTCGCGTGAACGTTGGCCACGGGTTGGCACTACCCATTCATGAAACTCAATTTGCGTATCTCCGTCGACAAGCGTTGGAGCACGACGCTGGTTCGGAGGAAAATGTTCCGCGAGGTAATCCGCAATGCCATCCCGACGTTCGGGACTGTCAGACAGGTCGATCATAGTATCGGTTAACGCCAGCCAGCCACTGCGGCTATACCCCAGGCTTTCAGAAATCCGGTCCACCGTGTGGCATGTAGAACACAGTGTTTCAACCGTTCCGCGACTCTCCCCATCGGGCAGACTGGCGCCTAAAACGGGCACCGAACCGGCCGCAAGAAAAGTCGCGAATACAGCAAGACGAGTATTGAAGAGCTTGACCACAAATCACCTATGTCAGGTTCAAAAAAACAGAACAAGAATTCAAAGACACTGATCGACTTATACAGATAACCAACCCCCAGCTCAAACAGAGCGCCATAATCTGTTCTCACGCGCCAATACAGTCTTGGGGCCCGAGCAGACACAAAAAAGCCCGGGGACTTACGTCGCCCGGGCTTGAGGGGTGTAACCCTGGTTATCGCCCTCCCTTAGCGATCTTCGTACCGTTGGTGCTTGAAGAAGATGCCGGTGTCGCCGAACTGGGACAGGGTGAACGGGGACGCCATGACCAGCTCACCGACTTTGGTGGCGCTGTTGCGACGTTCACGAGCATAGCGTGCGGTCACCCAGGGCCAGATAGACGTTTTGATGGACTTGGAGGTCGCGTAAACGTCATACACCTTGGTGCCCGGGTTCAGTGCGGTCAAATCGTCACGGAAGTCGTGCGGGGCGGTGCTAATAGTGTTCTTCAAATCACCGTTGGGCACGAAGTAAACCTGTGACGGGGTGTTGGCATTGCTCACTATTGAGCCGTCCTGGTTCACCTTGGCCATGTCACTCATGACCAGCAACGTCGGCTTTCTGGTGACCAGTGAGAACAAGGTTGTGGTGCCCAGGGTTTCATTCACTTCCGCCTGAACATAGTTGGACAGTTCATTGGCAAAGATATTGTGGTTATCCCCCTGCCCGCTAAGGGTATAGAGCGCGGACACGTTTTCGGAACGCTTGCCGTCCACCATCAATTTCAACGCCAGCCCCGGGGCAAAGCCACGGTCAGAGGGATCACCGGTAACAGACAATCTCAGCAGGCCATGATCCGCCCCCTGGAACAGGCCGGTGTAGCCATGACCTGCCGTCGGCACGAACTGCACCTTGGCGAGGGCGCCACGAGGGTGAATCGGTTTGCTGTAACCCGGCGGGGTCACGTCGGTGACATCCTCCACTTTCTTCCACAGGACGGAGTTGATCAAACCGCCGATATCAATGGGTTCGATGGCAGGCACTTCACCCTCTTCGTAGCTGGTACGCAGGGCGCCGTTGACCCACAGGTGGTCCTGTTTCGCCTGGGCAGACCAGGCCTGGTAGTCCTCAGGAATTTTCAGGCCCCAAGGCTTGAAGGCGTTATCCATGCCCACCAGGCTGCTGGCCAGGTTCGGGTAGTGGCGACGGATGATGTCGACCATGGTGTTCTCTTCCACCCAGTCGATCCCTTCAGCGGTATAAACCTCGTCGGTGTAATCAGTAGTGAAGAAGCGGTCGGTCATCAGGCGACGTGACGCATTCAGAATGAAAATCTGGAAAGAGGTTTCACCGAAGCCGAAGCCTTCCGGGCGCGTCTCTTCTGCCAGCTGCCCCACCAGAGTATCGATCATTTCGATATCGTTGTTGTACAGCGATTTCAGGTCGGCCACCAGCTGGGGGTCGCTAGATATTTGCTCGAAGCTGGTAAGCGGTTCGAGGCCGATTTGGCGGCGAAATTCATTATAACGGGGCACCCCACGCTCACGGTCACGCAGTACGTCGATAGCGGCCATGTCGATATCGCCAATCAGCGGCATGGACAGGTTGCGCAGAAAGTCCGGATAGTTGTTCAGCGTCAGCGCACCCGGGTGGGTAATGCCGAAGGAGTACCACAGACGGTCCTGGCCCACGTCGGACAGCAAGTCTTCCGCGTCGCCGTTACGGGTGTCCTGAATCAGGATTTCTTCATCGACCACATTGGAGCCGATGTCGTACACCTTGATTTCGTCACGCAGCAGCGGGTGCATGCGATACACAGACACAAACTCTTCCGTGAGGGTATAAGGCACTCCGTAGTTGTTCGGGGTACGTGAGCCCACCAGGCCGGCCAGGGCATGCTCGATGGAGCTGGTATCGCCTTGGCCCAAATCGTTATCGATACCGAGCAGGTTGAAGATACCACCCAGCTCACCCAGATTGTTGTTCAACTCGTCCAGGTCATCCTGGAATTTGTCGCGCTTGTCGCGGTCGCCGCCCAGGCCCCACCAGTTGGCGTACATGGCTCGCTCTAGCACCGGGTTGGCGAGAATCGCCGGGGTCCATTCCACGGTGTGAATTTTGGCCATCAAGGCAGCGTTAATTAGCCGAGCATGGTCGTAAATCCATTGATCGGTGGCACCGGGGTTGTTCGCCTTGAGCATGTCGGCAATGGCGTTATGCTCCTGGGTGAACAGGTGATGCAGCATGCTCAGGCCCACCCACCAGTTTTCATTGAAACCGGTAACGGGTTTTCCGCTGAGGAAATCCGTGGGCAAACGACCGTTGCCGTCCACTTTCAGTTTGCCGTCGACAAAGGAGCGCACTTCGTCGTTGGTTTCCTTATCGCTACCGTAAAGCTGCGAGCCATCCCACCAGTGGGTGTTGATGTTCTCATAGGTCACCAGAGATTCATCGCCAGTGACATCCGGGTCCGGGCGGGTGCGCTGCACGGACATGGTGCCGGAACCCAGCACATCGCCAGCGGGCAACGGGAATTCGATCGGGTTTGCGTCGGTGCGCGGGCCGTGATCGAACCAGTCATGCACCATGAACTGGATCCAGGACGTGGCAATGAAGTTCAGGGTAGTGGCGGGTTTAAAATCGCCGCCCCGGGACATGACCAGGTTACTGACTTCCCGCGGGTTTGGCGTCAGCAGATTGCCGCTTTCCGATTCCGCAAAGGAGGAGGCTGGGTCCACGTTACGGCCGAAATTTACATTGGCGGAGCCTTCCGCCGGGTTTTCCAGAATATTACAGGTACCGTCTTCGGTACGGGCCACATGGCTGCGTTCATCGCAGACGATGCTGGCGTTTTTCTCACCCCAGCTTTCCATGTCGAACATATTGTTTTCGAGCAGATCTTCCCGTTGACCGGCAAGAACCAGCAGGGCACCCATTACGCCAAGTGAACCGAACTTGGTCAGGGCTGGCCAGGTAACCCAGGGGGACATAGCCATGATAAACCTCCGTCGTTTTTATTCTCGGGGTATGTCTGATGACAACGACGGCACTCTAGCAACCGGGCCAACCCCTCCACCCCCTCCCCCGGGAGGGGGTGGGTGGAAATCGCGAACCAGGTCATGGTTTGGGGGAAAGCAGTTACAAGTTTAAAGTTGAAACGCGGGCAGGACCTTGCAACCGGCCAGGCCGTGCCCGCGTTTAATGGCAAGACGCGGGCACGGCCAACAACAACACTCCGCGATCTGTCGCGCTTTTCAACTTTAAACTTTGAACTTTCAACTCATCTAGGCATGGCGCGCAGCACGGCTTCGGTACGATTGGAGACACCCAGCTTGCTGTAGATGTTTTTCAGGTGCCACTTGGTGGTGGTGACGGATACACCAGTGGATTCACTGATCTGGGCATTGCTCATGCCGTTTTGTAGCAGGTCGAAAATTTCGCTTTCCTTGGGCGTGAGCACCGAATCAGGATCCACGTCCAGCGGGTCACTGGCCGGGCTGGCGTCGAACACAGCCGGGAACAATCCAGTATAGAAGTCCGGTAACAGCAACTGGCCTGCCGACCACAGCCGATTCATCAACCCTGCCAGCCCTGGCGCTTCGTCAAATACGGAGCGGTTGATGTTGAGCAAGCCATAGCGGGTAATCAGCGCATCCACCTTGCGACTCTGCTCCGTGGCGGCGGCGGCTTTGGAGGTGAGCACCAGCAAGTTCGCTTCAATGATAGAGGCACGGGTCTTTATGCCTGCCCCCTTTACCACCGCCAGCAAACGGCGCAACAGCGTTTCCGCCTCCGTGTTACGGCCATGGGCCATCAGCCAGTACACCGCGGCCAAGCCCCGCCGCTCCCAGCTTTGGCTGTACACGGCCGCTTCAGATTCCGGGTTTTCCGCCACCCAACTTGCCAGCGAAAACCGGTCCACCACCACATCCAGGCGCTGCCAATGAGCGGAGATCAAGGCCTGACGTGTCATTTCCAGCACCGCCATGCTGACAAAGCGTTCGTAATTGCCCAGCTGCAAAATGCCCAGCAGTTTCTCCAACATACGCTCGGCGCTTTTCTGTTTTCCCTGTAAATGCTGCAATCGTGACAACGTAAGATAGACCGTGGAAATCACTTCTGTGGCAGAGGCGGACGACACCATCGGGAGCAGGTCTTCACACACCTGCTGAGCTTCATCCAGCCGGTTCTGATCGTATAACACCACCACCATGCCCGTGGCCCACAGCGACCAGGTAGGGCAAGCCTTCGGAGTGCTGTTAAAGTTTTCAACAATAAAGGCCACCGCTTCACCGATGTGCCCGAGTTGCTGGTTCGCCAACGCAGTGATCAGCCCGGCGTAACCGGCCGTAAAGCGTTGCCCCAGGCGCAGCAACACCTCCCGAGCCTGACTGGAAAAAGCCAGCGCAGACTCCAGGCGGCCATGTTGCAGATGGTAATAGGCCACCATGGCCAGCGAGAACGCACGAATATCCCGGTGCCCGCTGCTTTCCATGAGCAGTGACAGGTTGGCGCCTTCCATAAAGTCAGTGTCGTGCTGGAAAAGCTGCAGGTGCAGCTCAAGGAAGTCCACGGTCTGGCCGTGATGGTAGTGGCCTTGTTTGCCAGAAAACGCCTGTTCTTTCAGGGCATCCAGATAATAGCGGGCACGAAAAAAACGCCTCGACAGGGTCAGCGTGCTGATCAACGGCGCCGCCAACTCCAGACGCCCGAGAATAGTCTCGTCCTCCAGCTCTTCTGCCCATTCGAGAATATGACTGGAGTACCCTTCCTGCAGCCAGAACTCGAAGCTTTTTTCCAGGCACTTACCGAACAACGCCGCATCACCCGACCGCCAGGCGTGCCAGACCGCCTGCTCATAATTCCCGGTTTTAATAAAATAGCGGGTAGCACGGCGATGGATAGGCACAATGCAATCCGGCATTTCGATTCTCAGCCGGGCCTGCAAAAAATCCCGCAACAGGGTGTGGTAACGATAGCTACCCGGCTTACCGGGCACCGGCATCAGGAACAGCTCGCGGCTGGTGAGCTCATCAATGAGCCGGGCAGACTGACGGGTTTGCAGAATTTCGTCGCCCAGTTCCGCATTGAGGGTTTCCAGCAAGGCACTTTGCAGAAACAAGGTACGGGCAGAGTCCGGCAACCCCTTGAGCACCGCATGGCCAAAGTAATCCATGATTTCCGGCTGGCTGGCGTTGAATGCCTGCAGTGTCTGCATGCCCGAACGAATCCCCGCCAGCAGGGCAATTTTCACCCCGGCCACCCAGCCTTCAGTAATCGCCATCAGGTGATCCAGGGTCTGCTCTTCCAGGGCATCACCACCCAGGCGCTGGTTCAATTCGCTCACATCACTGCGCCGCACTTTCAGATCAACCGCGCCGACCTCCAGCACCTTGTCATCCAGTCGTAGCCGGCTGACATCGAACGATGGCTGGATGCGGCTGGCAATAATCAGGTGCACGTTCTCCGGCGGGTCCGCCAGCAAGGTGGCGATCACACTGAGGGTTTCTGTGCTCTGGATATGCTGAAAATCATCGAACACGATAAACAGCGGCAGCGTCACCTGCTGCAGGGCGTCATAGAGGGAGTCGGCAATGGAGGACGGGGGTAATTCGGACACATCGAAGGGCATAAACCAGGACGTATCAAAGGCCGGCACCGCCGCCCGGGTTTTCTCGGCGAAACGGCGCAAAAACCGCACCGGATCATCATCGGCGCGCTGCATGCCCATCTGCACTACATGGCGGTCGCCGGGCTGAGCCTGCCACTGATTCAGCAAGGTGGATTTACCGGCGCCGGCGGGGGCCAGCAACAGCGTTAACGGCACCCGACTAGACTCATTCAGAAGAGTAACAAGTTCTGCACGATAAAATCGGCCACTCAGGGGCCGGGGCGTCTCCGAGCTGGGCATAGCAATCGCTTCCTAGCGTTTTTTATTATTTTTCAGTGAGTTAGTGCATTCCCGCACCCACTCTAGGTGTTTCTTTAATAGGCAATTTAGCGGATAGCGGCACGGCATACACGTACCGGGTTCGCATTTCACTTGGACGTAGGTGCAATGTCGTAGCCACGTAGCGAAGAAAGAAGCCCCAGCAGCTCGACGCAAAATGCCGGAAGCCAGACAACGGAAACAGGGCTCCACCGCGAAGCATTGGATCAGGAGCTGGAGCCTTTCGCGGTGGAACCACCGCTCCCACAAAGAGAGGCCGTGAAGCCAGATTGTATCTATTGCGTCAGGCTCTAGGCACCCGGCGTCATGCCCATCACCAACCAACACAAAAAAGCCCTCTTCCCGACAAAGGGAAGAGGGCTTTTTTGTTATCACCCGCGATAACGGTAATCGCTACGCGAGTGCTTTCTTTCCATGCTGCGTGAAGCGTGTCACGTGCTGCATCTCTTAATCAAGGAATTGGCAAGTAACCACCATCCACTTCCTTGGTCACAATCGCCACCGCATTATGAGCGTGCAGGCTTTCCAGGTGGTTCACACGCAACCAAAAATCCTTGTAGCAGGACTGCGGGTCCAGCGCGGTTTTCAGCCGGCGAGCGGCGTCTTCGCAGAACATCAGATTTTGCCCGTTCAACAGAGCAAACTCCTGTTCGTCCACACGCTTCACCGCTGTCTGCACCGGAGTTTTCAGGGCACCTTCGATGGAATCAATCAACGCCGTGATCGGGAAGGCATCCCCTTCGGTGTGATCCAGCAACACGCGCACCTGGGCAATGGAGCGTTGGCTGTGCGGAGTGGCCAGTACGCCCTCTTCGGTGCCCAGCCATTCAAACACTGCGTCTGCATCCACTTTGCCTTCGGCGAAGTCCTTGCGGAACTGCTCCTGAATCAGCTGGCGAGACAACGCCGCCGAGCAGGGGCAAGTAGACGAGTACGGCACTTCTACCGACAGCTCGATACGCATGCCGTCTTCGCACAGGGTACCCTTGATGCTGACTGGATAGCTCTTCCAACCAGAATAGCTGCTCTTCAGCGCGGCACGGCGCATGGAGTATTCAAAGTCGAGCTGCACGAAGCCACGAGTACTGAGGCCTTCATGGGTCTGCAGGAAGTTACGCAGCAGTTTCTCGATGGAACCGGCACTGACCGAGTGATCACCAAAGGTTTCTTCCAGCATCAGGAACAGGCGCGACATGTGAATGCCCTTGGCATCCGCATTGGCCAGGTTCACATAGGCCTGAATAGAGGTGCTCACCGGGCGCTCGCCCGCCAGAGTGTCGCTAACGCGGGCTGGCAGGTGGATCTCACTCATGCCGACCCAGTCCAGGGTGGTGTGGATATGGTCCACCATGGAGTTGGACGCCACATCCGGCATCTGTTTGGTGCTACCGGCACCGTTGTCACGAGTCATGGGATTCTCCATAGGGGCACTGGAAACAGCCTGTACACGGCTGCCCAGGGGAACGAAACGGTCATCCGTTCGTCATCGCCCGCTCATACAAGGGGGGCAAGTCTAGCAGAAACTGTCCCGCAAATTGACCATTTACGGGCGCAGGTTTCGCTATGACCGCAACAGAAGGGGGCTATCAGGCGGAAAAGCCCGCGTCTTCGTCGCTTCCGACCAACTCCTGGAAACGGGGCAAGTCGTGAAGGGGGGTAAACATCTCTTCGCTACGAGCATGACTGCGCAGGGTTTCCGAGGTCTGAATCGCCGCCGCCAGATCCGTCAGAGCATTCTCGATTTCACCCAACCCGGACCAGGCGCAGGCACGCTGATAGAGCGCATGAGAGTTTTCTTCATCCACTTCCAGCACTCGGTCACACAGGCTCAGCGCCCAGCGCTGCTCGCCCAGCTCCAGTGCCGCATCCGCTTTCCAGGCCAGCGCTTCCGGGTCATCCGGACGTAATTCCAGTATCCGGTCGTAGAGCTCGATTTTGGCCTGAGCTGTAGGCTCTTTGGTAGCTTTGAGCCACAGACTGTGAATATCGTTGGTCCGCTCAATTTCTTCCTGGTTCTCGGCGATAGACAGGGATTTCCTGCGCAGCTCGCGCTCCAGATCCGCCAAACGAGATTCGTATTCGCTGGTCAGCCGCGCCATTTCCTTTTCCGCATACACCCGCACGTTGTCTTTCAAATCACGGATGGTAGACCACCCCACCAACGCGAGAATCGAGGCGGCACCGGCAATCAGGTAGAAAAAGTAGGTAACGGTGTTGGTGGCGTACCCCATGGCCTTGTCGGCCACCTCAAGCTCCCGGTCGGTAACCAACAGGTTCATCTGATTGCGGTACTCCATCATGTCCTGGCGCAGAGAACGCAGCTCACCGAGAATCCAGTTTTCCCTGAACTGGGAAATGACCGGCCCTTTTTCGATCTCGCTCTGGGCCTCCACTCTCGGCGCCTGTTCAGACGAACCGGGCTCCTGTTCCGCCCAGAGACTGCCAGCCAGCGCCAGCAGCATGCCCAATAGACCGGTACGCAGAATGTGTCTGATCAATGCTTTGCCCTCTCAATCACCTTTTATCTGTGCGTTTTCCGTCAGGAACTCCGCACAGACTGAAACACGCCAGGAAACATTGCCTATGGTCGCATCAAGCCTGCTGGGGTGCCAGCGTTGCAGGCTGTTCCCTTGACAGCCCTGCTCCGATGCAATGTAGTGAATGCCACCCACAAGCAATATCAAGGTAAAGGCATGCGACTTAATCGATTTATTTGCGCCGCTACTTTTGGCTTTCTTGCCGCCACGACCACCACCGCCAACGCCGACACCTGGCGTTTTGGCCTGGAGGAAATTGAAGGCAGTGTTCAGCACAGTTACGCCGAACGTTTCAAAGCGCTGGTGGAAGAAAAAAGTGACGGGGAGATTGACGTTCAGCTGCTCCCCTATGGCAAATGGGGCTCCAGCTATTCCGCGCTGTACGACGCGATTCAGGGCGGCGCCATTCAGCTTGGTTTCGGTTCCGGCGCCCTGGGCGGCACCGTACCGGAAAGCCAGCTGCTCAACTTGAACTACATTATGCCCAGCGATCAATGGGTAACCGCCCAAGGCCTGAACAGCGACACCTTCCTGAAGAGCAAGGCGTGGCAGGACTCGTTCCGCAAGCGCAGCCTGGTGCCGCTGGCGGCATTGCCGGAAGGCTATCAGGTGTGGACCACCAACAAGGCCATCAACACCCCGGATGACATCGAAAATCTGGGCATCCGCGTGATGGACAACAGCCTGTTGCGGGCCACCTACAAGGCCTACGGCGCCTCCCCCACCTCTATTGCCTATGGCGAGCTGTACAGCGCGCTGCAGCAAGGCCAGGCGGAAGGCAACATCCAGCCGGTGTTTGCTCACGAAGAAATGGCATTCTACGAAGTGCAGGACTACATGATCTTTGCGCAGCAATCCCAGTTCGTGGCCACCCTGATCGGTAACGCCGACTGGTACGATGGCCTGGATGCGGACCAGCAGAAAATGATCGACAGCATCACCAAGACCCTGGTGCGCGAAGGCCATGACATCCAGACCCAGTACAACGAAGAGCGACTGGAAACCATCAAGGAAAAGAGCGACATCAATATTGTTGAGCTGACCGAGGCACAGCGCGACGCCTTCCGCAAAAAGGCCAAGCCCGTACGTCAGATCTACATCGATGAAGTCGGTGCACGCGGTGAGCAATCACTCAACGCCCTGCTCTCAGCCTTCGACAAGGCCGCCAAAGGGGAATAACGTCCCTCGCTAGCGGAGCACAAAAAAGCCCGGCCATTTGGCCGGGCTTTTTTGTGTGTCGAGCTGCGGCTGCGACACGATTAACGCACGCTGCAAAACCCCATCAACCTACCCCTACTCTTTTCCCGATTACGTCGAGCTAAAATCGGCTCACTCCTGACCCGGATCACCCTCCCAGCGACGGCAACCACAGTGACAACTGCGGGAACAGAATCAGCACGAAAGTGGCGATCAGCAGCATGAAGATAAACGGCGGCGTGCCCCGAATCACATCCAGATAAGGACGGCGGAACACCGCGATGGCGGTGAAAATATCGCAGCCAAATGGCGGTGTCGCGGAGCCAATGGCGGCCTGCAAGGTAACAATCACGCCCACGTGGATCGGATCCAAATTAGCGGATTCGATCAGCGGCTTAAAGATTGGCACCAAGATCAGGATCACCACAATGGGATCCACGAACATGCAGCCAATAAAGAAAGCCACGGCGATCAACGCCAGGGCCGCCACCTGATTCTGGCCAATGGCATCCATGGCCGGGCCAAGCAGTTTTTCAGGAATACCCGCCGTACCCAGGGTGTGGGAAAACGCCGCACCAATGGCCACCAGAATAAACACCACAGCGGTGATCATCCCGGAAGACAACGCCAGGCTACCCAGATCCTTCACGCTGACCTTGCGGAAAATCACCACTTCCAGCAGCAATGCATACGCCACCGCAATGGCCGATGCCTCCACCGCACTGAACAACCCGCCATAAATGCCACCGACCACCAGAATCGGGAAACCCAATGGCAATATAGCGCCTCGCATGGCCTTGAACCGCTCTCCCCAAGAGGCTCGCTCTTCTGGCTCAATGCCTTTGACCCCGGCGCCAATCCAGCAATAAACCGAAAACATCAGCAACACCAACAGGCCGGGGATAATACCCGCCAGAAACAGGTCACCGATGGAGGCTTTCATCACCACGCCATAGACGATAAAGCCAATACTGGGAGGTATCAGTAGCGCGATATCACTGGCATTGATAATCAGCGCCAATGCAAAGCTGTCGGAATACCCCTTGGCCAGCAAGCGAGGGCGCATGGGCCCGCCCATGGCCACCACCGTGGCCTGGGTAGAACCCGACACCGCGCCAAACACCGCGCACGACATGGCAGTGGTAATGGGCAAACCGCCCCGCAGATGCCGAGTAAAGGCATCCACCACATCCAGCAACCGATTGGCAGTATGGCCCTTGGTAAGAATGTCCGCCGCGAAGATAAACATGGGCACCGCCGCCAGCACCCAACTACCCACCCCATTGACCATCCAGGTGATCGCCTGGTCAGGGCCGAAGAAGGTTAGCCCGGTAAACATCATGAACAATGTCCCCACCGCCAGCGGCACCATCATGGGGTACCCCAACATGAGCAACACCAGCATGATCACAGCCAGAATGATTAACACAGCGACAACCCCCTCATTCAGCAGCACTCACAGCAAAAAACCGGCTACGCATCAGCGCTGGCCATCCTGATCATCCGCAGCCGCCGCTTCCAGCGGCACCGCTTCATAGCTTTCTTCTTCGTTAAACGACCGCCAGACACCGGGCGATACCGCATTGCGGGTAAAGGTCAGCAGGTACTGGATACCCGCCATGCTGAACCCCGCCGGCAGAGACAGATAGACCAACCACATGGGCACCTGCAGTGACGCACTCACCCGGCCGCGCTCCTGAATATCAAACACGTACTGACCAGACTTCCAGGCAAAATAAAACATCAACACCGCCGTCCCCAGGCAGATCAGCATCTGCAGCCCCTTGCGGGCCTTGCCATTGAGCTGCTCATAGATGGCGGACATGCGGATATGGCGAGCATGGCGAGCCGCGTAGCCCAGCCCCACGAAGGTCAGCACCACAATCAGCATTTTCACCACCTCGTAGGTGCCGGGAATGCCTTCATCAAACAGGGTCTGCCCAACCACATGGCCACTCATCAACAGGGCCATGGCCAGTATGCAGCCACCGATAATGACGCGCTCAATCACACCCAGGGTGCGGTCCAGCCAGGAAAGTGCGAGAAGGAAGGAATCAATCATCATGACAACGCCTATAAACACGACGACGAAAAACAGCCCCCGGTTCCGGGAACTTGAGAAGTCCTTTGTGACACAAAACATGTGTGATTGTCGAAACCGCGCGCCTTCCTCCGAGGCGGGCCGTAAAGCCCCGTACAGCAAGGAATGCAGACTACAGAGCCGGTCACGACACCGTCACTCTCCGGTATTTATTTTGACATCTAAATGTTTTATCTCTAAGATAGCCTACCACTTATCGCAAGGGATTACTCGCCATTGCCCTGTTTTGATGGAGATTGAAGTCTTTACATCTCAAAGGTGATTGCAGACAACCATGTCTAATTTCGGTCACATTACTTTGTTATCAAGAGAATTTACGGCAATGGCCAGACACGAAGACGTGCTAATCGCATTACGACAAATTATTCGCGCCACGGACCTTTACTCACGAAAATTGAGTAAGGTTTCCGGCCTCACATCGCCCCAGCTTCTGATCATGCAGGCGATTGCGGCGCACGGTGAGATGACCATGGGGGACCTGGCCAACGAGGTATCGCTGAGCCAAGCCACCGTCACCACCATTCTCGATCGTCTGGAAAAGCGGGAGCTACTGGGCCGCAAGCGTGGCGAGCAGGATAAACGCCGTGTTTATGCCCACCTGACTTCCGCCGGCCTGGACATCATCGAGAAGGCCCCCACCCCGCTCCAGGACGAATTCATCGAACGCTTTGACCGCCTCGAAGATTGGGAGCAATCTTTAATCCTTAGCTCCCTGCAGCGGGTTGCAGCAATGATGAATGCCGGCGACATCGACGCCTCGCCGGTACTGGACCTGGGTGCCATTGACCGCGCGCAACCGGCAGTAGAAATGAACAGCCGCCGAGACGCTCACTCTTTCTCCAAAACGGACCATAAGTGAAACCATGTCAGCAGACGATGCGAAGAAAACGGACTCATCCACCGGCAAATCGGATGACATTACCTTCCGTAAACCCGAAAGTCAGGACGGCAGCCGGGTTCACAAACTGATCAGCGAGTGTAAGCCGTTGGACGAGAACTCCGTCTACTGCAACTTGCTGCAATGCACTCACTTTGCCGACACCTCCGTGGCAGCAGAGATGGACGGCGACCTGGTCGGCTTTATTTCCGGCTACATTCCGCCCAAGCAGCAAAATGTGCTGTTTGTCTGGCAGGTGGCAGTGCACGAAAAAGCACGGGGCAAGGGTCTGGCCAAGCGCATGCTAGCCGAACTGATTGAGCGCGAAGAAAGCGCCGATGTTCAGTTTATCGAGACCACCATTACCCCGGACAACGAAGCCTCCTGGGGCATGTTCCGCAGCTTCGCCTACCAGCGCAGCATGCCTACGGAAGAATTTATTCTGTTCGATTCGCGCATTCACTTTGCCGGCGAACATAACGACGAATACCTGCTGCGTATCGGCCCGTTCAATCGCGACGACGCGTAAACGCAGCCCGAACCAGCAACCCTAATTCAAGCGAGGACCAGGAATCATGAGTACAGAAACCATGGATACAGACATCTTTGAAAGCCACGAATCGGAAGTCATGAGCTATGCACGTAGCTTTCCGGTGGTATTCGATCAGGCCAAAGGCAGCTACCTGTACGACGAAAACGGCAAGGAGTACATCGACTTCCTGGCCGGCGCAGGCACCCTGAACTACGGCCACAACAACCCGGTCCTGAAAGAAAAGCTGCTGGAATATATCCAGCGCGACGGCATCGTTCACGGCCTGGACATGCATACCGCTGCCAAACGTGAGTTCATGGATGCGTTCTATGAAACGATTCTGAAGCCGCGCGACATGGACCACGTGATGCAGTTCACCGGTCCCACTGGCACCAACGCGGTTGAAGCGGCGCTGAAAATTGCCCGTAACATCAAGGGCCGCGAGAACATCATCAGCTTCACCAACGGTTTCCACGGTGTGAGCCTGGGCGCGTTGGCCGCCACCGGTAACAGCCACCACCGTGGCGTGGCTGGCGTAACCATGGGCGGTGTCACCCCCATGCCGTACGACGGCTACCTGGGTGATGCCTTCGACACCACCGAATACCTGGACAAGGTACTGGGCGATTCCTCCAGCGGCGTCGACCACCCGGCAGCGGTGATCGTTGAGACCGTACAGGGCGAAGGCGGCATCAACGCAGCCAGCTTCGACTGGTTGCGCAACCTGGAAAAAGTGTGCCGCAAGCACGACATGCTGCTGATTCTGGATGACATCCAGGCCGGCTGTGGCCGCACCGGTACTTTCTTCAGCTTTGATGACATCGGCATCAGCCCGGACATTATCACCCTGTCCAAGTCCCTGAGCGGCTATGGCCTGCCCTTCGCCATGGTGCTGATGAAGCCGGAACTGGATCTGTGGAAGCCGGGCGAGCATAACGGCACCTTCCGTGGCCACAACCTGGCTTTCGTGACTGCCGCTGCAGCGTTGAACCACTACTGGCGCGATGACAAGTTCGCCAAGGAAGTGCAGAAGAAAGCGGACATCATTACCGACCACTTCCGTGCTATCGCCACCAGCTACGATGATCACTGGTTCTACCTGAACGGCCGCGGCATGATGCAGGGCCTGGTCGCCCGCGATGGCGAAGTCGCTGGCGAAATCACCAAAGCCTGCTTCAAGCGTCAGCTGGTGATTGAAACCTCCGGCGCCGATGATCAGGTGATCAAGACCCTTTGCCCGCTGACCATCAGCGAAGAGGACCTGGTTCGCGCCCTTGAGATCGTCAAGGAAAGCGTGGACGAAGTGATGACCGACCGCATCAAGCGCGGCGAAGCTCACTCCGTCGCCAGCATCACTGCCTAACAACGGCGGCTCCCGCTCCCCCACCTCCTTTTTCGGGAGAGTGGGGGAGCGTTATTTCTCCCTCCCCCGATTTTTTAACTCAGGAGTTATCCATGATCGTTCGCACTCTGGCTGAAGCCGAGAAGTCTGACCGCTGTGTGAAAGCCGAAAACGGCAACTGGCAGTCTGTTCGCCTGTCTCTGAAAGAAGACAAGATGGGACACTCGTTCAACATCACCACCATCTTCAAAGGCACCAAGACCCACATCAAATACGCCAACCACTGGGAATCCGTCTACGTGATTTCCGGTAGCGGCAAGATCGAAACCCTGGATGACGGCAAGGTCTATGACCTGACCCCAGGCACGATCTATCTGCTCGACGAGCACGATGAGCATTACCTCTACGGTGGCGAAAACGAAGACATGGTCCTCGCCTGTGCCTTTACCCCGCCCCTGAGCGGCAAGGAAGTGCACGATAAAGACGGCGTATACCCGGCGGATGTGGATTGATTCAAGAGACGCCTCATGCAGCACGCAACACGCTGCACGCCTAAAGAAAAAGGACGCTTCGGCGTCCTTTTTTATGCCGCTTCGCGGCCGCAACATCCACCATGCTTGAGGCCACACGCCAAACCCGCAATCAAAAGGAGCGCCGAAGCGCCCCTTGCTTTCCGTGTGGTATGCAGCGCCTCTTATTCAGAACGCATACTTCGCGGTGAACTGCACACGCTTCAAATTGCCGTCATCGCCATTCTCGATTTCTCGATCGCCATAGATCAGTTCGCCACCAAGCGAGAGCGGTTTGGCCACCTGCCAGATCAGGTTGGCGTGGGCGCTTTGCACCCGCTTGCTGGTGGTCACCGCCACGGTATCGGGGTTATCCGCTTCACTTACTGAAACCGCAAAGTTGGAACGCCAGCGATCACTCCAGTGATGACGCAACGCCAGCACACCGCTCCATTGATCAATCAGCTCAATACTGCCATCCGCCTCGATCTGTCCTGAGCGGAACGCATTGAGTGTGGTGTAGCGACCGAGCGCATTACCATAGTTCGCCTGGAAACGAATATCGTCCATGGCGCCCAGCATCATGCGGCCCGCCAACGATAGGCCGTAGCCATACTCGCTTTCATCCTGATCCACACCACCGATGGTATCCTGGTAGGCCAACTCACGCCCCATGGCTGAGAGACTGACATTGCCCCAGTCACCGGAAAAGTTATACCTCGCCACCAGATCGGGCATGGCATTGTCGTCATAGGGATTTTGCGCACCGCCGTAGAGCGTGGTCGAGGGGTTCTCAACCGCTAGCATCAGGCCACCACTGGTATAACGAATCTGCGGCTGGCGTTCAAAAACCGTGCCTGCTGAACCGACAAAATCCAGTGTTTCCGGCAACGCGCTCACATTGAAAAAAGTGGACCAAGTCTGCCCGAACAACCACTTGTCCCACGTCAGAAAAGCATGACGGATGCGCGGCGCGTAACTGTTACTGATGCGCTCATTACCAATATCATTGGTCTGAAAATCAATTTCTATGTGTCCTCTCACCATCCCTGCAGAGGTCATGGTTTCACTCTTGAGCCAGAAACGGCTTTGCTTGGCGATAAAATCCAACTCTTCCGAGCTTGCCTCTCCCCCAACGGGAATCGTGGACGGCACCATGAAATCCCGCCCAATGGAACCTGCTGCGAGGTCACCATCACTGTATTTACTCATCATGGTATCGGCTTTGATAAAACCGCCGAAATCAATCTGGGTATTACCGCTTTTCACCCCATCCATGCGTTTTTCAAGCACAACAATGCGTTCCTCAAGCGTGGTATCTGCGCCGGCAATGCCTGCCTGCGCCAACACCAAGGCGCCGCATAGGTACGTGGCTTTTCTTGCTGTCATGGCCCTGTCCTCTTTTTGTCATCAACACGAAAGTGACTCCGATTGACAGCTTGCTGAGCGCACTTCGAACACACTATTAGCCATAGGTCGAAGGTAATAAACGCCAGAGGCCCGACACAAAATGTCTGACAAGGAAAACGTGAGTGGCAACAAGGTTTCTGCCTACTCAATACCATGAGGAAAACGAAGCTTGCATCGTGAACACAACACGCCCCGCCAACCTCTTCGCGATGCAAGCATCGCTTCCCACAGATACGAGATAAACCTGGAGTCGAGCCTTGGCGTTTTGCCTTGTTACCTGAAGCGTGCCACCTGTTGCGTTATTAAGACCAAAGTCTAATTCAACCCCGCTCCCGGGTTTTGCACACTCTTGGCATTCATTTCTGCTCCACTTTTCTTGTGAGCACTTTTTCGAGTGAGGGAAGTCCCATGGAAACGGGCCTGCGCATGCCGGTTAAAGAGGCATTGAAAGACCGCTGCTGGATCGACGGCAATGACTACCATGCGCTGTATCAACATAGCTTGAGTGACAGCGTCGGCTTCTGGCGCCGCCAGGCACAACGCCTCGACTGGCAGCACTTCCCTCAGCAGATTCGCGACACCAATTTCAGCCCCGACGACCTGCACATTCGCTGGTTTCATGACGGTGAGCTGAATGCCGCAGAAAACTGTATTGACCGCCACCTGGCCACCAACGGCGACGGCATTGCGATACTGTGGGAGCCTGATTCGCCGGACCAGGAGCGCCGGCAGATCACCTACCAGCAGTTACACCAACAAGTCGGCAAGCTCGCCAACGCACTCAAACATCAAGGCATTGGCAAAGGCGATCGGGTAATGATTTACATGCCCATGATCCCCGAAGCGGTATTCGCCATGCTTGCCTGCGCCCGTATTGGTGCCATTCATTCTGTCGTGTTCGCCGGCTTTTCACCGGACGCACTGGCGGGCCGCATCGCGGATTGCAGTGCCAAAATGGTGATCACCGCAGACGGCGGGCGTCGCGGTGGCAAGATCGTACCGTTGAAAGACAACGTGGATGCGGCACTGGAGCAGGCCGGTACGGATAGTGTCGACAAGGTGCTGGTGGTCAACCATGTGGGCTGTGACAGCCAATGGTTTGCGCAACGCGATTTGGATTTTCATGAGCAGCTGGCACGCAGTGACGGCGAATGCCCGGCAGAACCCATGAATGCAGAAGACCCGCTATTCATCCTCTATACGTCCGGCTCCACCGGCCAGCCAAAAGGCGTGCTGCACACCACCGGTGGCTACATGGTCTATGCCTCACTGACCCACCAGCTGGCCTTCGATTACCACCCGGGGCAGGTGTACTGGTGCACCGCCGATGTGGGCTGGATTACCGGCCACACCTATCTGGTCTATGGTCCACTGGCTAACGGCGCCACCTGTGTCATGTTCGAAGGAGTGCCCAACTACCCGGATGATCAACGTGTCGGCGACATTATTGACCGCTACAACATCGATATTCTTTATACCGCTCCCACCGCAATCCGCGCGCTGATGGCAGGCGGCGAGCATTGCTGTGCCAACAGCCGCCGTGACAGCCTGCGCATCCTGGCCACTGCCGGGGAACCCATCAACCCGGCCGCCTGGCAATGGTTCCACGACCAACTCGGCAACAGCCAAGCCGCCGTGGTGGACACCTGGTGGCAGACAGAAACCGGCGGCATCATGATCTGCCCGTTGCCCGGCGCCATTGAAGCCAAACCCGGCGCCGCCACTCTGCCCTTCTTTGGTGTCCAGCCGGCATTGGTGGATAACGACGGCAACCTGTTGCACGGCACAGCGGAAGGCAACCTGGTCATCGCCGACAGCTGGCCCGGCCAGGCCCGCACCCTGTGGGGCGACCACGAACGGTTTGTTCAAACCTATTTCACCAGCTTCCCCGGTTATTACTGCACTGGCGACGGGGCCCGTCGTGACGCCGACGACTACTACTGGATTACCGGCCGCGTGGACGACGTGATCAATGTGTCCGGCCACCGCATGGGCACCGCCGAAGTGGAAAGCGCACTGGTCTCCCACCCCCAGGTATGTGAAGCCGCCGTGGTGGGCTACCCCCACGCGATCAAGGGGCAAGGCATTTATGTGTATGTGACACTGAACGACGGCGAACACACCAGTAACGCCCTGCACGACGAATTACGTCAATGGGTACGCCGGGAAATCGGCCCCATTGCCACCCCGGATCTGATTCACTTCACCCACGGGTTGCCCAAAACCCGGTCAGGCAAAATCATGCGCCGCATTCTGCGCAAGGTGGCCGCCAACGAACACGACAGCCTGGGCGACATTTCCACATTGGCTGACCCGGCAGTGGTCGCTAACCTGGTCGAAACCCGGCTCAACCGTTGATACAGACGCCGCTTGAAACCGCATACGCTGATGAAACATGGATGTTTTCTGTGTTTCCTTTCCATTTGCTGCCCTCCCCGGGCAGCATCTTTTTTTTATTTCCCTCTTTTTTTGGGCTCTTTGCACGCAACATGCTTAAATCAGAGTCATGACAACCATACTGATTGCCGATGACCACCCCCTGTTCCGTGCGGCCCTGATACAGGCCGTGGAGGCCAGCTTTGCCGGTGCCACCATCCATGAAGCCGACTCACTCGCCACCCTGGAAATGCTCGGCCAGCAAGCAATCCCCTTTGATGTCATTCTTCTGGATCTACACATGCCCGGCACCCACGGTTTTTCCGGTCTGGTGTATCTGCGTGAGCAATACCGGAAAGTGCCGGTGGTGGTGATTTCAGCCACGGAAGACGTGGATGTGATCCAGCGCGCCATTCATTTTGGCGCCGACGGCTTTATACCCAAATCGGCACCGGTGGCCACCATGACCGATGCCATGCGCAAGATCATGGACGGCGAACGCTGGCTACCGGAAAAGGCCCGCCGGGCCATGCCGCCAACCCTGCCTGACCACTCCGCCATGAGTGAGCGCATCACCAGCCTCACCCCACAGCAATTTCGGGTAATGGGGATGCTGATGGAAGGAATGCAGAACAAGGTGATTGCTTACGAGCTGGACGTATCGGAAGCCACCGTCAAAGCCCACATGACCGCCATTTTTCGCAAGCTGGGTGTCCGCAATCGCACCCAGGCGGTACTGGCCCTCAAAGATCTCGCCATCGAACCTCCCGGCCTGGAGTAAGCCGCAAGAGCTTGATGCAGAACGGGCTTACTGCGGGAGTAGGTGGCACGCTAAGCCAGAGTGTCGAGTTGCGAGAAGCGAGTTTCGAAAGGCAAACCGTCAACATAGGGAAAGCGCGATGATTTTCGATTCTCGTGACTCGTTACTCGCAACCAGGGTTGTCGCTTCACCAGCAACCCTTCTGCCACAATAACATCACTATCCGCGTCGAAATTCCCCAATTCCACCAAGCGCTGCATGCAACTTACAAAAGCCCTTCCAGCGTTCGTTGCAATATGGCTTCGGAAATCGGTTTTTGCAGAAAGCCAACACCTTGCTCTTCTGCTCTGGCGCGCACTTCCGGGCGTCGGTCTGCGGTCATCAGCACGGCGGGGATAACGTCGTCCCAGCAATGATCCAGCGCTGCAATCACGTCAAACCCGTCTTCATGATCCAGCTGAAAGTCCACCAGCAACACATCCGGCACCCAGCTTTGGGCCGCTTTTTCCTGAGCTTCCTGCAGGCCGCTGGCAGCCACCACCTCGCAACCCAGAGTTTGCAGCGCCGCCACCAGACTCGCCAGTAATGCCGGATCATTGTCCACGCAAAAGACCCGTGTGCCCCGAACATCCCGCCGATCCCGCAAGGGTTCGTCCTGCAGCAATGGCGGCACGTCCCCTGCCGATAACGGCAACGTGACACTGAATACCGTGCCTTTGTCTGGCCAGGAGCGCACAGTCAACGCATGCCCCAACAAACGGCAAATCCGGTCGGCGATGGCCAGCCCCAAACCCAGCCCTTTCACCTGACGATTATTGAGCTGAGGTAAACGCTGAAATTCACGAAAAATCTGCTCATGCTGATCATCCGGAATACCGGGCCCGGTATCCCACACATCAATGCGTACGGCATTGTGCAGCCGGCGCGCACCGAACAGGATGCGGCCGGAGTCCGTATACCTAACCGCATTGGACAGCAGATTTTGCAGCACCCGGCGCAATAACACTTCGTCACTGTCCACCACCGCACAGCAAGGTACTTCTCGAAACGTCAGCCCCTGTGTCTTGGCCAGAGCAGAAAACTCCTGACCCAGCGTTGCCATCAACGACGACAAGCGCAAGGGATGAATATGCGTCGTCATGGTGCCGGTATCCAGCTTGCTGATTTCCAGCAACGCAGAAATAATTTGTTCGGCCGCTTGCAAGGAACTATCGATATGCCCGAGCACCTGAACCTCATGGTCGAACCGGCCATCTTGCTGGTTTCGTAGCTGCTGTCGCAGCGATGAAGCAAACAGTTGCGCAGCATTCATGGGCTGCATCAGATCATGGCCTGCAGCGGCCAGAAACCGGGTTTTCCCTTCATTGGCCTGCGCCAGCTTGGCATTCAGCTCCGACAGTTTCCGGGTACGCTCCGAGACCATCTGTTCCAAATTCTCATTAATCTGGCGTAATGCTTTCTCATCGTTTTTACGCTCAGTGATGTCCATGTAGGTGCTGACAAAGCCGCCCCCAACCATGGGGGTGCCACGCACTTCCACCACAATGCCGTTGGGCAACTCCCGCTCAAACTGGTGCGCATAGCCTTCGCGCAGCAATTGCACTCGCCGGGCCACGTTTTCTTCCAGGTTCTCGCCGTCGTAATAGCCCCGTTCAGCGTTATACCGGTACACATCGGCAATGGAACGCCCCAGACGAATCAGCCCGTCCGGATAATCGAACAGTTTCACGTAGGCCTGATTCCAGGCCACCACCTGCATGTTCCTGTCCACCACACAGATGCCCTGGCTAATGGTTTCAATGGTGGTGCGCAATAGCTGATGATTGAACTGAATCAGCTCGGAGGCTTCATCCATCATCCGCACCACATCATCGTGACGGCCGTTCTGCTTGCGCAGCAACGAGCTCATCACAATACGCGCGGTTGAGGCCCCCATGGTGCCCGCCAGCAACCGCTCCACGTAGCGCACCAGGTGCAAGGGCGCAGGCAGCTCTAACTCTTCAGACACCCCTCTCCGGCGCATGTAATCAAAGAACAAGGGCTCAGCCCGTGGATGCCCCAGCCCGCGCTTGCAGACTTCCAGCAATTCGATGGTAGTAATGGAGGGATGGCCCATACCTTCGCGCCACCAGTCCGTGGGCATATCCACAAAACGAGCCGCCTGAGCCTCGTCCAAGGCATCATGGTTGGCACGGCGTGAGTAGTAGATAAAGGCCGCCAGGTTAACGGAAACCGACCAGAACACACCGTGGGTCAGAGGCTCCAGCCCCTCGATACCGAACATCGCATGGGGGCGCAATAACCCCAGGCCGAACAGGCCCTGCGTATTGAGCACATTCACCCACTCCATGGGCAAAATAACCGGCGCCAGCAGGCAGTAAAACCACACCACAAACCCCAGCGCCAGGCCGATAAACGCGCCCTGCTTATGGCCATTTCGCCAGTACAGCGCACCGATCAGTGAAGGCGCAAACTGAGCCACCGCCGCAAACGACAACAGGCCGATACTGGCAAGGCCATCGAACCGGTCAATCAGCGTATGAAATGCAAACGCCAACCCCAGCAGCACCAGGATGCTGGCCCGGCGAAGAAAGCGCAGTTGGGTGCTGAGATCGGACAGCTGATCCTTTTCATTAAGACGCGACTGCAACCACATCGGTAGCAGCACTTCATTGGTCAACATGATCGCCAACGCCATGGTGGAGACGATCACCATACCGGTGGCCGCTGCGATACCGCCGATAAACGACAACACCAGCATGCCATAGTTACCTTGAGCCATAGGCAACGACAGCATGTAGGTATCCGCATGACCAATCAGGTAGGGCTGGGTAAGCATCCCGGCAACCACGATAGGCAACACAAAAATGGCAAAAAGGGCCAAATACAAAGGAAACAACCAACGCGTAGTACGCAAATGACTGATGTCATTATTTTCCACCACTCCGGCATGAAACTGCCGGGGCAGGCAGAGAATGGCCACCATGGAAAGCAATAACGAAGTGACAAAACTTTGTGAAAACAGGGTCGGCTCGAAACTCTGCATCACGTCGCTGCGCTCACTGAGCTGCTGCCACAAATCCATAGGGCCATCGAAAATGGCATACAGGCAGTACAGCCCCAAAGCCACAAATGCGACAACCTTGATGAAAGATTCAAAACTCACCGCCAGCATCAAGCCGGACTGGTGCTCGGTGGTATCAATATGCCGGGTACCGAACAACAAGGTAAAGATCGCCATCAAGGCGGCCACCACCAGCGCCGTATCCACCTGGCCGGGCGCAGAATCCTTGAGTACATAATCAAATGAGAGGGTAACGGCTTTTAACTGCAAGGCGATGTAGGGCAGCACCCCAACAATCGCCACCAACGTCACCAGTACCGCAAGGCGTCGGGATTTTCCGTAACGAGCGGCCAAGAAATCGGCAATGGAAGTAATGTGCTGCTGCTGGGCCACTGAAACCATCTTGTAGATCAAAGAGCCGCCCAGCAACACGGTAATGATGGGCCCCAGATAAATAGGTAGATAGTTCCAGCCGTTCTGGGCCGCTTCGCCCACCGCACCGTAAAAGGTCCAGGAGGTGCAATAAACGCCCAGCCCCAAGCTATACACCCAGGCATTGTGGAATGTTTTACGCCCCTTTCTGGCGGCTCGGTCACCCCACCAGGCGATAACGAACAACACCAGCACATAGGCCAGCGCCAGCGCGCCCAATTGCCACAGTGAAAACACCGCCTCTCCCCGTTGGTTAAAGAAGCCCTTCGCAATCAGATGTCGTTTATCGTGTTTCCACCTGTTGCGTGGAGCGTGCTGCGTCTCCTATCGAGCTTATAGCAGCGCCTGGGCAAAGCGTAGCACCACCGCCACCAGCAACAGGGCAATACCGCCACGCTGCAGCTTGAATTCCACGGTATTAAGCGCCATGGCCCGGCGCCAGAACATCACCAGACCCTGACCATCGCCGGTGCGGCGCCAGTAGCGCAGATAGGCATATAACACCAGGCAGAGGCCCACGATCAGCGTTATTTTTTCCGCATAGAACATCAGCATGGCTTTCCTCTTTTCCTCAACCGAAGGTGGGTTTCTGCAACTGCAGGTACATCAACGCACTGGTGACCGCATCTCCTCGGGCGGTGTGCCGCCCCAGCACCGGCACTTGCAAGGCGTCGGCCATGGCATCAAAGCGCAGGTCCGGGGTCAGATCCGGCTGCCAGTAGCGCATTTTTTTCTGATACAGCGCGGATAATTCGATGGTGCCGTTGGGCAAATCAAAGCCCATCAACGGGCGCAGATAACGATTGATCATGGCCACATCGAAGGCCACACACCAGCCCACCAACGGGCGATTACCAATGAATGTCAGCAGCGAGTCCAGCGCATCGCGAACACTTTCACCGCCTTCCAGGTCCACCGGTCGTAAGCGGTGAATCCGGATTGAGTCCTCATCCAGGCTGTCCGGGGGAGCCAGCTTTACATCCAGGCTCTGGCTGCTCAGCACCCGCCCGCCCTTCACCACCACTGCGGCAATAGACACCAGTTCGGCAGTGCGACAATCCAGGCCCGTGGTCTCACAATCAATCGCCACCACCTGATCCCCGTCGTAGGGAGCAAACAGATGCGCATAGGGTCCCTGCCCATGGCAATAGCGATCGCTGAACCGGCGCCATTGTGCCCTGGGCCACTGCGGCAACATGTTTTTCCACCACGACTCACTGTTCATGCTCAATATTCCAGATGGAAGCGGCGCGACAAACGTTGCTTGAAATCGCTGACCAGATGCAGCGCATCGCGCAACAGATCTCTCTCCAGCGAAGACAACTGTTGCACCACAATATGGTTGTTCTCCACCGTATCGTCTTCGCCGTGCAATTTAGCCAGTTGCCGGGCAAGCCGCAGCTCACTGAACAACTCCATGGCTTCGCCAAGGTCTTCGGCAAAACCGGGCTCCATGGCACCGGCGGCCACCAGCTTGTCCAACCGGGCCAGCGTAGAGGTTTCACGAATCCGGCACTGTAGCGCCATGGCTCGCACACCATGAATTAATGGGAACAGGGCACCCTTTTTGATATCGATACCATGCTGGGGCTTCTTCAGCGAGCCGAACAGATTCAGCGGCGTGGAGTACTGCAAGACCGGGCGGGCAAAATGCGCCATTAACAACTGATCATCACTGCAGCGGGAAAATAGGGTATCGCGTACCGCTTCCAATAACCCTGGATCACCGGCCACCGTGTGAGCATCGGTGAGAATAGTCAGATTCAACAAGCCTTTTCCACCCGGATCGCCGGCCCAGTCATGAACGCGCTGCTGCCATCGCGATACCGGGCCGGTCCACTGCGGGTTGGAGACCATCACATTGCCAGGACAGGGCGGATACCCCAGTGAAAACAGTGTGTGGGTAAAACGCTGCATGTCCCGTTCACTTCCTGACCACTGCTGGTGCTCACCTAGAATCAGACCATTATCCTGATCCGTTTTCAGTATCTGCTCACCGCGCCCTTCACTGCCCATGACTATCAGGCCAGCCCGCTGCTGATCGACGGGCACCACCATTTCATAAGCCTTGCTCATCAAGCGGCCATTAAGAGCGGCCAACAAGTCCATGGCGAACCGCATTTTCACCCCTTGGGCCATCAGGGTATCCACCAGATCTGGCAAACGAGCGCTGGCCAGTTGCAAGGCCTCAAGCGTGTCCGCTTTTTCAATTTCCAGCCCTACCACATAGGAGCGACTGGAAAAGAAGCTGAGCACATCGGTGAGCTCTACTACGCCCACAGCAACCCCCTTTTCCATGATCACTACCCGCGCCACCTTGTGTCGGGTCATCCGGGTCAAGGCGGCGAACAGGTAATCCCCTGGGCAGGCAGTGACCAGCTCGGTTTCCGCCACCTCAGCCAAGCAGGCATCCGGCGATTGATTGCCCATCACCAAAGCAGTCAGTAGATCGGTTTTGGTGACAATGGCGTAATGCTGCTGAAGGGCAATCAACACACTGTCCACACCGTGCTGTTTTAAGGCTGACACCGCATCCCGCACAGTAGCCTGCGCCGGCATGATCAACGGATCACGCATGCATTCATCCACGCGTGCCAACATAAACCCGGCCAGGGTAACGCCTCCTTCTCGCCGCTCCGCTAACCGCTGGTTTTTCTCCGCCAGGCGCTGACTGAAATAACGGCCAAATTCGGCCTCGCTTGCGCAAAGTTCACGAAACAGCCCTGCAGGAATCAGGTAACACAAAGTTTGTTGCTCGGCACGAAACCGGTAACGGCTTTGTCCGTTCAGCACACTAATCGCTCCAAACAAATCACCGGCGGCATACACTCCCACCTAGCGGCGGCTGTCCGGCGCATTCATGTCCAGCTCTGCCACACTGCCCTTGTGCACAAGAAAGACAGAGTCACTGGTACTGGCCGCATCGAGAATGATGTCATTTGGCTCGTAATAGGCCAGATCCGTCCCTTCCTGCAAACGGCGACGACCGGCTTCACCAAGCTGGCTGAACGGGTATTGATTCAATTCCTGCTCAATCATGACAGAAGACCGGTTAGCTCAAAGTTGAAAGCTTAGAAGCGAGTGACTAACGAGGCAGGGGCAAACATTCTCTGCCTGCGCATTGGGTTTTCCATGAAGCGCGGAAAACAGGCCAACCAACAGATGCCTACCTATCCCGCGTTTAAACTTTCAACTTTAAACTCTCCTCTTTTGTTCCAGAAAGCGCAAAGCCGGTGCGGAATGACGACTTCCGCACCGGCTTTTATCACCTCCCGTTTTTAGTGTGCGGAGGCTTCACCGGCACCTCGCGGAATACGAATATCTTCCACAATATGCTGGATATGCTCCGGAGGCGGCGCGGTGAATCGGGATACCGTGAAGGCCACCACGAAGTTAAGCACCATGCCCAAAGTACCGATACCTTCAGGGGACACGCCCAGCCACCAGTGTTCCGCGTTGTTCAGCTCTGGCGAGACGAACTTGAAGAACACAATGTAGCTGAAGGTAAAGATCAAGCCGACCAGCATGCCCGCAATGGCCCCTTCCTTATTCATGCGCTTGTAGAAAATGCCCATGAGGATCACCGGGAAGAAGCTGGCGGCGGCAAGACCGAAGGCAAAGGCCACCACTTGCGCTACAAATCCGGGCGGATTAATCCCGAAGTAACCAGCAATGACGATCGCCACCACGGCAGCCCCCCGAGCAGCCAACAGCTCCTGTTTCTCACTAATATCCGGCATCAGGGTCTTCTTCAACAAATCATGAGAGATGGCACTGGATATCACCAACAACAGCCCCGCTGCCGTGGACAATGCCGCAGCCACGCCACCGGCCGCCACCAACGCAATCACCCAACCAGGCAAGTTGCCGATTTCCGGGTTAGCCAGCACGATAATGTCGCGATCGATATACACTTCAGAGGAGTTATCCGTAGGGGCATTGGTCAATACACGCTCCCCGTAGCTGCCTTTGGTCTCTTCACGGCTGCCGGCATAGGTCGGCTTGCCTTCGAAGGGAGCTCCGGCGCGCATCTGCACAGCACCGTCACCATTCTTGTCCACCCAACCGATCAACCCGGAGTTTTCCCAGTTATAGAACCATTCCGGTAGTTCGGTGTATTGGGTTTCGTTCACGGTGTCGATCAGGTTGAGCCGAGCGAACGCGCCCACCGCCGGTGCAGAGGTGTACAGCAAGGCGATAAAAAACAACGCCCAACCAGCACTGATACGGGCATCTTTTACACGTGGCACGGTAAAGAAACGCACGATCACGTGGGGCAAACCGGCGGTACCGCACATTAGTGCCGCCGCGATAAAGAACACATCGATGGTGGATTTGGACCCTTCGGTATATTCCGTAAAGCCAAGATCGGTCACCACCTGGTCCAGCTTGTGCAGCAAATAGACACCACTATCCCCCCCGGCAGCATCCAGAACCGTGCCGCCGAAACCAGTCTGCGGCAAAACGTGGCCGGTCATCATGATGGACAGAAAAACCGCCGGCACCAGGAAGGCAAAAATCAGCACGCAATACTGTGCGACCTGGGTATAAGTAATCCCTTTCATGCCACCAAGCACGGCATAGAAGAAAACGATAGCCATACCGATTACCACACCGGTATTCACATTCACTTCCAGAAAACGGGCGAACACGATACCGGTACCGCGCATCTGGCCGGCTACATAGGTAAAGGATACGAAGATCACGCAGACCACCGCCACCGTTCTTGCCACGTTGGAGTAGTAACGATCACCGATGAAATCCGGCACCGTAAACTTGCCGAACTTGCGCAGGTAGGGCGCCAACAACATGGCCAACAGCACATAGCCCCCGGTCCACCCCATCAGGTACACCGACGCATCGTAACCGGAATAGGCAATAATACCTGCCATGGAAATAAACGATGCCGCCGACATCCAATCGGCAGCGGTCGCGGCCCCGTTAGCGATCGGGGAAACCCCGCCACCGGCCACGTAAAAATCTTTGGTCGACCCGGCTCGTGACCAGATCGCAATCCCGATGTAGAGCGCAAACGAACCGCCTACAAAGAGATAAGTGAGTGTCTGAATATCCATAGGATGCCTCTCTTTATCTACTGTTTCAGCGATTAGTCTTCGTGGACGTCAAATTTGCGGTCCAGCTTATTCATGGAGTGCGCGTACTTGATAATCAGCACCAGGAACACATAAATGGCTCCTTGCTGCGCAAACCAGAAACCCAGCTTGAAACCGAAGAATTGAATTTGATTGAGTTCATCCACTAGCAATATGCCGCAGCCATAGGAGACAACGAACCAGATAGCAACGTAGGTAAAAATCAATCGCAGGTTAGCGGCCCAGTAGGCGCGGGCGTTTTCTTCTTTCATTACTTGTCCCTCTGCGTCATCAGGAAATCAGGCCACCCCTTTCCAGGCAGACAAGGGATAGGCTCGACACCCAGACTAGCCAAAGGGCCATGCCAGCACAGTATGACTTTAGTCGAAGCCGGGATCGGAGCCGTCGCGGCGGCGAATGGCAAGCACCCTGAGTTCAGGCAAAATACGAGCCTGCCGGAAAAACGCTCAGCCGGCCTGTGATATCACCGGTTTTCCGTTAAACTCGCGTGTCTGCTCGTTGAGCCCCATGGCTCACACAGGGAATTTTCGAGTCGAAAAAACACTCATGGATAGATAATGAAAATAGCGCGATGGCTTTCGGCCGCGTTTTTGCTTGTCATTCTCGGCGGAGCCTTGCTCCTGACACTTTCTCCCGACCTGGCGCGCTGGCCTGTGGCGCCCACGCAATCAGCCCCGGAGAAGGGCTCGGTCACGCTCACCTACTTGGGCACCAGCACCATCCTGATCAGTGACGGCACCACCCACTTGCTCACCGACGGCTATTTTTCCCGGGTGTCCATTCCCCAATTGCTGTTCACCCGGATTGCGCCAAACGCGCAGCGCATCGAGCACGCCCTGACGCAGGCCAACATCACCTCGCTGGATGCCCAACTGGTACTGCACTCACATTTCGATCACGCCATGGATGTGGCAGAAGTAGCAAAACGTACCGGGGCACAACTGCTGGGCTCCTCGTCCACTGCCATGGTGGGCAAGGGCGGCGGCCTGCCGGATTCCCGCATCACCACCATTGCCCCTCATCAGCCTTATTCGTTCGGACAATTTACCGTTCACTTCGTCCCGGCTGACCATGTCCCCCTGCCTCCGCCGGTGGAAGCCATGACCGGCAAGGGCGACATCGCCACGCCGGTTACGCCGCCCGCTCGGGTAGGCGCCTGGGAAGAAGGGCAAAGCTACGCCGTGGTGATTACCCATCCCGCCGGGTCACTATTGGTTCAGGGCAGCTCCGGAGCAGCCGCCGGAGCGCTGGATGGCTACCGGGCAGGCTATGCCCTGCTGGCCAGCGCCAGCCTGGGCAAACAGTCGGATCATTATCAGCAGACGTTTATGGAGGAAACCGCCCAAGCGGTAGGCGCGCACACGGTGATACCGGTGCATTGGGATGATTTTTTCAGTGAACTGACACCTGACGTAAAGCCACTCCCCTGGGGGCTGGACAATATGCATAACTCGTTTCATGCACTGGCGGATCGACACGACGGCGACTTCCTTGTCCTGCCTCCGTTTCAGCCCTTTACGTTAACGCCCGGGGCACAAAATCCGTCAGGATCCGGGCAATAACCTCAGGCTGGGATTCGCGTTTCAGCTGCTCCAGTAATTGCGCCGCCTGCGGCCAGCGCCGGCGCAAATAACTCAACCACTGTTTTATGCGCCCGGCCAACTGAGCGTCGGTGCCGGTACCCGCCACATCCACCCAAAACTGTTGCAGAATCGGCAGTATCGAATCCCAGTCTGGCTCTCCGCCGTGACGTAACACGGAGACCAGTCGGGGGTTGGCCACGGCACCACGCCCGAGCATCAGATCATCGCAACCACTTTCCTGACGGGCGTGGACCGCATCGTCCGCAGTCCAGATCTCGCCATTGGCAATCACCGGAATCGACACCACCTCACGGATGTGCCCGATGCGGTCCCAAAATGCCGGAGGCTTATACCCCTGGCGCTTGGTGCGCCCGTGCACCGTCAACCAGGCAGCGCCGGCGTCCACCACTGCCCGAGCGTTGTCCAGCGCCCGGGCATCATCTTCATTGCCCAGTCGCATTTTCACAGACACCGGCACATGGGGCGGCACAGCATCCCGCACCGCGGCCGTCACCGCGTGCACCACCTCCGGCTCATCAAGCAACACCGCTCCGCCACGATGGCGATTAACGGTTTTCGCCGGGCACCCAAAATTCAAGTCGATGGCAGGGGCGCCTAATTCCACCCCACGAACTGCATTGTCGGCCATGCAGGCAGGCTCGGACCCCAGCAACTGAAGATGCACAGGCGTGCCCGCCCGGGTGCGAGCACCGAGCTTTAACTCGGGACACCAGCGATAAAACACCCTGGGCGGCAGCAGCAGCCCGCTGACACGAACAAACTCGCTGACACACCAGTCGTAGTCGCCCACATCCGTCAATGCCTGACGAACCCAAAAATCCGCCAGGCCCTCCATAGGAGCCAGAATCAATTTCATGGTGCGCATTCTAGGCTACTGCCGCGCCACAGAATACGAATAACTCTAAACAAAAATGCGCTCAACATTGCTCTCCTCACACACCGGACCCCAGCACAAAACATTCAACTTTTCTTGCAAAACCGGTTTCCATTTGCCACGGTAAATAACAATTTGCACAAGAATGGACGCTACACGGGGGCATCCGCACGCCAAAAAAACGGCAGCAGGCAACCCTGACAACGTGAGGGAACGCAATGAGCAAAGCATCATTCGCGAGCGCCATCGACACGGCAGCACCGTGCTTTATCCTGCATGGTTAACGTTGCCAACGCCTTATCGGGAAGGCGCATGAGGGTACATCACCGAGAAACCCTGCCATCTTTTTTCTGGGCTGCCGGGTATTCTATCGTCACGTATCCACCGCTTTATGCGTGCGTTTTTCTTTCCTTTAGCGCACCGCGTGCTCTGCGTCTGCGCGGCCAGACGCTAACACCCAGAGGCGAATACGCAATATTTCGCCTGACACCACCCCACAATTCATAGCCCTGTCGCCTCGCCCGCGCCAGGCAGCACGTTTTTTTGCGATAAAAAATGAGGGAGAAACCGATGAAACAGCAACGTATCTTGCCATTATCGACAGCTCTGCTGGCGGGCTTTGCCGCCCTGCCCGCCCAGGCGGATCTGGAAGTCACCCCCTACGGCTCCCTGCGTATCCAGACGGAAGCCGTTTCTGTCGATCAGGCACAACCCGGAGAAGACGATTCCTACACCGGGCTACGGGACGCGTACTCCCGCCTGGGCGTCAACGCCAACTATAATGATTTCGAACATTTTGATATTTCTGCCACGGTGGAATTTCCGATTAACTCCGCCCGCCTGCAAGCAGAAGATCCAACCTTTTTCCAGGAAAGCTACAAAGGCAACAACAAGCCCCGGGTCGCCGACATCAACATCGCCCACGATCGTTTTGGTAGCGTACGCGTCGGCACCCAGTGGCTGGCCTACTACAATACCGTGGCTTATCCACTGGATTTCTTCAGCTCTTTCTACTCAGGCTATGCCACCCAATCCACCTTTCGCCGCGACGCACTCACCTACACCACCCCCAGCATGGGCGGCTTCACCGCCACTGTTTCCGGTGTCGATCTGACGGATCAGCAAGGCACCAGTTACCTGGACACCATGCAATACGCGCTGTCCTACGCTGTTAATGACGAACTGGCATTTGGCATCGGCTACCAGGACAGTGAGCAGGACTCCGCCAAGCATGCTGACCAAGCCGGTATTTCCGCCGCCTGGTCGCCGGGCAACTGGCGCTTTGCCGCCAAGGTTGAACAGCTACTCAGCAACGACGACACCCTTCAGGACGATGATCCGGTCACCTACAACCTGTTGGGTTCCTATAGCTGGAACAAATACACCCTGCGCGCCATGGTTGCCCATGGTGAAGAAAGCGACGAAGGCGATGCCTTCTTCCAGGGGGATTCCGCCCAGATTGGGCTGGACTACCGTCATACAGAGAACCTGAAGTTCTTCGCCGAATACTTCTATGAAGAGCTGAGCTACGCCATCTACACCCCAAATACCAATGCAGAGGAATTCCCAGATAGCTACACGCTGGCACCCTACCAGGCAGAAAGTGACGGCCAAGTATTCACCGTAGGTTTGCGGTTCGATTTTTAAAAACCGCTGGCATGTATCACACCGCATACAACAACGCGGAGTAATATGATGCGATCGACAAACCAACAGGCCGCGCCCAGCACTGGACGCGGCCTGTTGGTTTTACTTGGGAAATAGCCCGATGATTTCTACGGCATGATGCGTGTTGCGCGCAGCATGATGCGTGCTCAATAAGAATCCCCGCCGGTTGACGCAAGCGAAACGCCATAGCTTAGGAGATCAGAGGAAGAAGCAGCCTGCGAGCTCCGGCGGGCCTTTCAATATAATCAGGCGCCGCCAGCAGGCGAAAGTTCCTGGTTAGAACCATTTGGAATCAAACCTCTCGCCCTCTTTCCGCTTCCCTCCTTACCCTCTTTATATCAATCACTTAGAATAGATCGAATCAGTTGAACGGTTACCCAGGGCAAATTATGCCACCGCGCCCGACCCGCAACCCGCAATTGATTCACCACAGCGGCTGCATTACTGTTGCCGCCAGCACAGCCCTGCAGGGGCAGACACAGCAAAGACGGGGTCCCGGTGGCGGATCCGAGGAGACGCTCATGGCAAAAAACGCAGCCCCCGCGCTGGAAACCTCCCTGGACAGCCTGGAAGCCCTGGTGGAACGGATGGAATCCGGTGAGCTAACTCTGGAAGACTCCCTGAAAGCCTTCGAGGAAGGGGTGCGCCTGTCCCGGGAATGCCAACAGGCCCTGCAACAGGCGGAACAGAAAGTGCGCATTCTGCTGGAGCAAGACAGCAACGCCGAGCCGGCCCCCTTCACCGGTGGTGACAATGACCAATGACACAACCCGCAAGGCGGCGGCCAGCGACTTCGCCGCGCTGGACCAACTGACCGAGACAGCCAAGGCCCGCCTGGAACAGGCCCTGGACCACTATCTGCCCGCCCAGAGTGCCGCGTCCCGACTCAGCCAGGCCATGCGCTATGCCGCACTCAGCGGCGGTAAGCGTATCCGCCCGTTACTGGTTTACGGCGCCGCTCAGCTGGCAGGCGCCAGCTCGGCCCAGGCGGATGTGCCCGCCGTGGCAGTGGAACTGATCCATGCCTACTCCCTGGTTCACGACGACCTGCCCGCCATGGACGACGATGACCTACGCCGGGGCCAGGCCACCTGCCACAAGGCCTTCGACGAAGCCACCGCCATTCTCGCCGGGGACACCCTGCACACCCGCGCTTTCGAGCTACTGGCCTGCCACGGTGACTATCGCAGCGACACGCGTATCGCCCTGATTCAGCACCTTTGCCAGGCAGCAGGCGTAGACGGCATGGCCGCAGGCCAAATGCAGGACATGCTCGCCCAAGGCCAACAACAGACCGTGGCGGCGCTGGAAGAAATGCATTACCTGAAAACCGGCCGTCTGATCACGGCCAGCCTGCAACTGGGTTATTTTGCGGCTGAGAACGACGACGCCACCCTGCTCAATAACCTCACCGACTTTGGCGATGCCATTGGCTTGGCATTCCAGATCCAGGACGACATCCTCGATATCACCGCCGGCACCGAACAACTCGGCAAGCCGTCTGGCTCCGACGAAAAGCTGCAAAAAAGCACCTTCCCGGCGCTACTCGGCCTGGAACAAAGTCAGCAACGGGCTCGCCAACTCTGCGAACAGGCACAACAGGCGCTAACCGGCTACGGCCCACGCGCATTGCCACTGCAACAACTGGCGCAGTACATCATTACCCGGAATCACTGATCCACCACTGACGACCACCCCTCCAGACAGTTATACTAGCGCCTCAGGTGGAAAGCGGTACGCCCTGATTCCTCCACTTTCCACCGGAACCACTGGCCATTATCTGGCTTGCACTCATCAGGCTGCATGACCTTATGCCCAAGACGTTTACTCAAATTCCGCTGACGCGACCTGACACCCCGCTCCTGGACACCCTGAGTAGCCCCGCAGACCTGCGGCAGCTGCCGGCGTCCCAACTGGAGCCCGTGGTCGACGAATTACGTGAATATCTGCTTTACGCGGTGGGCCAGTGTGGCGGGCATTTTGGCGCAGGCCTTGGCGTGGTCGAACTGACCGTGGCCCTGCATTACCTCTATCACACCCCGGACGACAAACTGGTCTGGGATGTGGGTCACCAGTGCTACCCCCACAAGATTCTCACCGGGCGCCGAGAATCACTCACCAGCATTCGCCAGGCGGGCGGGCTGTCCGGTTTCCCCAAGCGCAGTGAATCCGAATACGACACCTTCGGCGTGGGCCACTCCTCCACCTCCATCAGCGCTGCGCTGGGCATGGCGCTGGGCGCGGAAATGGCAGGCAGTGACCGCCGTGCCGTGGCCATTATCGGTGACGGCGCCATGACCGCCGGCCAGGCATTCGAAGCCATGAGCCACGCGGCGCACACGCGCTCCAACTTGCTGGTCATCCTCAACGACAACAACATGTCGATTTCCCACAATGTGGGCGGGCTCTCCAATTATTTCGCCCGCATCTGGGCCAGCAAGAGTTACATCGCCCTGCGTGAAGGCGGCAAAAAGGTGCTTTCCACCATGCCGGCGGCTTGGGACTTTATTCGCCGGACTGAAGAAAGCATGAAGAACATGGTCAGCCCGGACATGTTGTTCGAGGCCATCGGCTTCAACTACATCGGCCCCATCGACGGCCACAATGTAGACGAGCTGGTCCGCACCCTGGGCAACCTGCGCGATCTGGAAGGCCCTCAGCTTCTGCATGTCTACACCACCAAGGGCAAAGGCTTTGCGCCGGCGGAAGCCGACCCGGTGGGCTACCACGCCATCAATAAGATCGAACCCAAGCCCAAGGTGCAGGTGGCGGCTCCCAGCAAACCGAAGCGGCCCAAGTATCAGGATATTTTTGGCCAATGGTTGTGCGACATGGCCGAGCAGGATCCACGTCTGGTCGGTATCACACCAGCCATGTGCGAAGGCTCCGGCATGGTGGAATTCAGCCGCCGCTTCCCCGAGCGCTACCACGATGTCGCCATCTGTGAACAACACGCGGTGACCCTGGCCGGCGGCCTGGCCTGCGAGAATCAGAAACCGGTGGTGGCGATTTACTCCACTTTCCTGCAGCGCGGCTATGATCAGTTGATCCACGATGTGGCCCTGCAGGAACTGGACGTGACCTTCGGGCTGGACCGGGCTGGCCTGGTCGGCGAAGACGGCGCCACGCATGGGGGCGTGTTTGACCTGGCGTACCTGCGCACCATCCCGAACATGATCATCGCGGCTCCCTCGGATGAAAACGAATGTCGCCAACTGCTCTACTCGGCCTACCTTCACGAAGGGCCGGCCGCGGTGCGCTATCCACGAGGCACTGGCACTGGGGCCACCATCGAAAACACGATGAGCGCGCTACCCATCGGCCAGGCCCGTAGCCTGCGTGACGGCCAGCAGGTCGCCATCCTGGCCTTTGGGGCGCTGGTGCCAGCCGCGCTTGAAGCGGCCAACGCACTCAATGCCACCGTACTGGACATGCGCTGGGTGAAGCCCCTGGATCGGGACGCCATTCTCAAGGCCACCGCCGGGCACACACTACTGGTCACCGCGGAAGACCATCAACAAATGGGCGGCGCCGGCTCTGCGGTGAATGAACTGTTGCATGCGGAAGGCGTAGTGATGGATGTACTCAACCTGGCGTTGCCCGACCATTTCATTCACCACGGCAAGCGGGACGTGTTACTGGCCGAAGTAGGGCTGGATGCTGACGGCATTGAACGCCAGATCCGCGAACGTCTTAGCCGCCAGCAGACCCTGCGCGAAGCACAGGAACGCTAGAGAGCAGCTTAAAGGCTCAAGTGGATACAAAAAGGGGAGCGATCATCGCTCCCCTTCGTCGTTTTTGCGCTCCTTGACCAGCCGCACCGGCGGCGGCGCTTCGTACATCCGCCAGTCGTCCCGCCCTCCTTGCTTGGCCAGATACAAAGCACGATCCGCCGCTTCCAGCAAATCCCCCGCACTGTGGCGGTCACTGGGTACCATCATGGCGACACCAACGCTGACGGTCACCTCCTGCATCTCCGGATTGTCCGCATGGGGAATGGCCAGCGAGCGAACCGAACGGCACAGCCGGGATGCCAACTGCTGCGCTTCCACCTCATCGGTTTCCGGGTACAACAGCACGAATTCCTCCCCGCCGAAGCGAGCCACCAGGTCACCGCCGCGGCGGCTGTAACGGCGAAATTCCGCTGCCAGCTTCTGCAGACAAAGATCCCCTTGCAGATGTCCGTAGAGATCGTTGTAGGCCTTGAATCGGTCCACATCCACCAACATCACCGTCAGCGGTTGTCGGCTGCGTTTGCAGCGACGCCACTCCCTGTCGAAAGCTTCATCAAAAAAGCGCCGATTGGCCAATCCGGTGAGGCTATCTTCCCGGCTCAGCCGATGCAGACGCTCTGCCAATGCCTGGGTGCGCCGTTGCTGGCGTTTCAGCTGGCGCTGGTGGAAAAAAAGGAGCCGGTCGCGCACTTCCGTGGAATAGCACAAAAACATCCCCAGCAGACTGATCCCGGTATAGGTACGGTGCAGCACCTGCCAGTCCAGCCCCTGCCCCAGTTTTTCCGCTATGAGCGCCCCAAGGAGCCCACCGCCCCAACCCGCCAGTACCGCCACGGTAAAGCGCAGGCCAACCATGGCGTAAATAATCACCAGGGCATAAATCACCGAAACATGGGCCAATTGAATAGAGCCGCTGTCACGCATGAAACCGGGAATGGCCACGGACACCGCCACGGCAAGAAAACTGCCGATGCCGGCATAGAAAGGAAAATAACGATCCAGCGCGCGAACCTGGGCGAGCAGGCCCGCCACCAGCACAATGACCCCAACCCAGATATAGGTGGACAACCACCAGCCCCGAACCTGCACCGGCGCCAGAGCATAAATACCGGTAATCAACAGCATGTAAAGCAGCAGGATATAGAAGGCATTGACCCGGAAGCTTTCCACCGCTTCCTGGCACTGATACTCCCGGTATTCGCCTTCCAGGCGCCGCGGAAAACGCAGCCAGCGCACTCCAGGCACCACCACCCGTCTTGAGCGCGGGTCCGTGTCTGACATTGCAATTCCTTTGCGTATGAATCTTCCTGCAGGTTAAAAGTTAACCGTCAGGTGCGCCATCCCTTTGGCGCCAGCGGTAGTGACAAAACGATATCAGGTAAAGATGGCAGGAAACTGCCAGATCAATAATTGCACCACCGCCGCGGCATAGACCCCTGCCAGAAGGTCATCAACCATGATTCCCAGGCCACCGGCCACCCGCCGATCCAGCCAGCCAATGGGCCAGGGCTTGATGATGTCGAACACCCGGAACGCCACAAACCCGGCCACCGCGCCCCAAAGAGTAACCGGCACGGCAATCATGGTAATCAGCAAGCCGGCGATCTCATCCCAAACAATCCCGGGATGATCGTGCACATGCATATCGTCAGAGGTCTTGCCGCACAGATAAGGCCCCACCGCAATCACCGCCGCTGTCACCGCCAAATAGCCCCACAGGGGCAACTGGGCACACAGCCACCAGATCGGCATGGCCGCCACTGTACCGAAGGTCCCCGGCGCAATGGGCGCCAGCCCGGAGCCGAAGCCAAAGGCCAGGAAGTGCACCGGGTTACGCATTCTGGGGCGTTGAAATTCCATGTTATTCCTCGCGGGCCCTGTCTCGGCAATCGCTTTGGGTTTTGTATTTGCTAGCCTGCAGCCATGTTGTGTATTGCTTGCATGCGTCGCTTGTCAAAAATGCTGCCAGCCGGCTACCGTCAGCGCACCCACCGTTCCATCACGCTGGCGCAAACGAATACCCACCTGAGATTCCACCTGCCCCAGGCAATAACACCCTCGAGGAACCGGCTGTGATGGCGGCAAGGTAAACAATAACAGATAGTCATCGCCGCCCTGCAGTTGTAAGGCCCGCTGCTTATCGGCACTGCAACCGGCCAATACGGGAGGATCCTCCGGCAGGGCCGCTTCATCCAGGCATGCTCCAAGCGGCCCGGATGCCTGCAGGATATGGTTCAGATCCGCCAGCACCCCATCGGAAATATCAATACAGGCGCTGGCTTGGCCGCGCAGGGCCATGCCCAGCTCCCACTGCGGGCGAGGGCGTCGAAAATGGCCAATGGCAGGCCCGTGGCGCTGCCCGGCCTGCCATTGTTCCAGTCCCAGCAAGCCAGCTCCGGTGACGCCCCCCAGGCAAATCTGGTCCCCCACCCGGGCGCCATCACGGCGCAGCGCCTGCCCGGGTGGCACGGAGCCGGTAGCTTGAATAGAAACAGCCAGCGGGCCACGGGTAATATCGCCACCCACCAAGCTGATTCCCGCCTGATCCGCCAATTCAAACAGCCCTTGGGAAAAACCGGCCAACCAGTCTTCGCTCACGTCCGGCAGAGTCAGGGACAGCAGGAACCAAAGCGGATTGGCGCCCATGGCGGCCAGGTCCGAGAGGTTCACCGCCAGGCAGCGATAACCCACATCGGCCGGCGCCATGTCTGCCGGGAAATGCCGGCCCACCAAGCTGGTGTCCTGAGTCATCACCAGTTGCTGCCCGGCAGGAGGCGTCAACAGGGCGCCATCATCCCCGGGCCCCAACACTACGGACTCGCCCTGACGATGATGAAAATAACGCCGAATGAGGGAGAATTCGTCCAGGGAGGCTGCCACTGGCGGTTGCGGCGACGATTGAGAAAAATCGGTGGGATCGGTCATGGCAGAAGCATAACGCGGCTTGCCGGCAGAACGCACGGCAAGCCGACGCTATCAGTGGGTATCAGTCACGGGAGCGGCGTTCCGACGCTTCTGCATAGCGCAGCTGGCGCGCGAGCTTGTCGAGCACCCCGTTGACATATTTGAAGGAATCTTCCGCACCAAACACCTTGGCCAGTTCGATCCCTTCATTGATCACCACCCGGTAGGGCACATCCTTACGCTCTTTCAGCTCAAAGGCGCCGAGTCGCAGAATCGCTTTTTCCACCTGCGACAGCTCCTCCACCCGCCGATCAAGATACGGGGTGAGCAGCTCATCCAGGGTTTTCACCTGCCCCAGCGCCCCGTGCAGCAGATCATGAAAGTACTCACGGTCCACCTTGGCAAAGTCCTGATTGGCCAGGAACTGGGCTTCGATGTCACTCACTGCCGCACCGGCCAGCTGCCATTGGTACAGGGCCTGAAGAGTGAAACGCCGCGCCTTGCGACGGGCACTGGGGCTGGTTTGGCTCATAGTGTTCTCTACAAATAAAGGCTGCCCCCTGCCTGCCCTTTACCAATCAATGGGAGAGGGCAGGGAGAGGACCGTGTCCGGCGTCAGGCGTTGTGCCTCAAGCGTACTTTTACAGGGCGTTAAACAGCGACACCATTTCCAGTGCGCACAGGGCCGCTTCAGCCCCTTTGTTGCCGGCCTTGGTGCCGGAGCGTTCGATGGCTTGCTCAATGGTGTCCACCGTCAGCACGCCGAACGCCACCGGGATGCCGGTGCTGTTTTGAACAGAGGCAATCCCTTTGGCCGCTTCACCAGCTACGAATTCGAAATGGGCGGTGCCACCGCGAATGACCGCACCCAACGCAATGACGGCGTCGTAGCTACGCTTCTCGATGACCTTTTTCACCGCCACCGGCATTTCCCAGGCACCCGGCACCCGGATAATTTCGATATCGTCACGGTTCACTCCATGACGCACCAACGCATCGACAGCACCGTCCAGCAGGGCTTCCACCACAAAGCTGTTAAAGCGCGCCACCACGATGCCGTAACGGCCACCAACATTGCTCAGAGTACCTTCGAGAGTCTTGATGTTTTGCATTTTTAATCCTCGCTAACACGCTTCACGCTGGCATGCCTCACGCGTGTTGCGTGATGCATGAAGCGTGCAGCATCTCTTATTAACTATCCGCGTCGACATACTCGGTGATTTCCAAATCGAAACCACTCAACGCATTGAACTTCATCGGCGAGCTGAGCAAGCGCATTTTGCGCACGCCCAACGCCTTGAGAATCTGGGAGCCGGTGCCGATGTTACGGTAGGCACGGGATTCGCCCTTGGGCTTGCCGGCTGTGCCACCAAAAAAGGCATCAAGGCGCTCGACGATATCGTTGGAGGCGTAATCCTGCCCCAGGATAATCACCACGCCGGCATCCGACTGAGAAACGGTTTCCAGCACCCGGTGCATATTCCAACCGGTACGGCCATTCATCTTGGCGCTCATCAGGTCACGCAACGGGTCTACCTGATGCACCCGTACCGTCACCTCTTCGTCTTCGCTGATATCGCCTTTGACCAGTGCGACGTGAGTCAGCCCGTCCACGGTGTCGCGGAACGCCACCAGGCGAAAATCGCCGTACCAGGTATCCAGCTCGTGGTCAGACACTTGCTCGATGGTCTGTTCGTTCAGGGCACGATACTGAATCAGGTCAGCGATGGTGCCGATCTTCAGATCGTGCTCTGCGGCAAAGACTTCCAGGTCTTCACGGCGCGCCATGGAGCCATCTTCATTCATGACTTCGCAGATCACTCCGGAGGCCTCGCAGCCAGCCAGCGCGGCCAGATCACAGGACGCTTCGGTGTGACCGGCACGGCGCAGCACGCCACCCGGCTCTGCCATCAGCGGGAAGATATGCCCCGGTTGAACGATGTCATAGGCGCGGGCATTACGGGCCACGGCGGCCTGCACGGTACGCGCACGGTCGGCGGCAGAAATCCCGGTGGTCACCCCTTCGCGGGCCTCAATAGACACAGTGAACTTGGTGCCAAAACCGCTGCCATTGCTCTGCACCATCAAGGGCAAATCCAGCAGTTCGCAACGCTCGCGGGACATGGGCATACAGATCAGGCCACGGCCGTACTTGGCCATGAAGTTGATGGCTTCGCCGGTAACATGCTCCGCCGCCATCACCAGGTCACCTTCGTTTTCCCGGTCCTCATCGTCCATCAGAATAACCATCTTTCCCTGACGGATGTCTTCGATCAGTGCTTCAATACTGTTGAGCTGCATAATGGTACTCGACCTTTCAAGCGTGGAAGTGACTGGCACTTCCTCTGCATTTTCACCGGTGTTGAGCTGCAAGCTACAAGCCGCAAGCTACAAGGAAAACCAGTCCAAACCCTGTCTTTCGGTACACGATGTTCGCGCACTCAAGCCTGCAAATGATGGCAACTCGCTTTCATCGCGTTGAAGCTTGTCGCTTGCAGCTTGTTACTGGCGGTGTCAGCCGCCCTTCAAAAACCCGTTTTCCGCCAGGAACGCCATGGAAATACCCTCGGAAGTGGGCTCGGCAGCCTTCTCTCCCATGAGTAGACGTTCCAGATAGCGGGCTATGATATCAACTTCCAGGTTCACTGGCGTCCCCACCTTCCACTGGCCGATGGTGGTCACCTCCTGGGTGTGCGGAATAATGTTCAGGGAAAACACCGCCCCGGCCACACTGTTCACCGTCAGGCTGATGCCATCGACGGCGATTGAGCCCTTGTGGGCAATATATTTGGCCAGTTCCGCCGGCGCCTCGATATCGATACGCACCGAGCGGGCATCCTGCTTCATCTCGACAATCTTACCCAGCCCATCCACATGGCCGCTGACCAGATGGCCACCCAGCCGGGAAGACGGCGTCAGGGCTTTTTCCAGATTTACCGTACTGCCCACACTGATTTGCGCCAGCGAGGTCAACGACAGGGTTTCCCCGGACACATCCGCTTCAAAGGCGCCACCGGGCAACGCGGTAGCGGTGAGGCAGACGCCGTTCACCGCAATGGAATCGCCCAGCTGCACATCGGTGAAATCCAGGCCTTCGCTCTTGATCAGCAAGGTCACATCGCCGCCTTTCGGCGTCATGGCGGCCACCTTGCCCATGGATTCGATAATGCCGGTAAACATGAAAACCTCGTTATTCAGACCGTAGGAGCGGCGCTTGAGCCGCGAAGCCGGCTGGAGAGCCTTGCCGAAGCGCTTCGCGGCTCAAGCGCCGCTCCTACGGTGAAAATCCATCACGCTGGCGTAAGCGTCAGGCGCAGGTCATCGCCAATTTGGCGCACATCCTGCCATTTCAACGCCACTTTCTCGCTCATGCTGGCCAACTGCGGCAGCCCCAATAGCGGGCGGGCTGACGACCCCAACAGGGCTGGCGCCATATAGACGAGAATTTCGTCGAACAGGCCCTCACGGACAAAGGCCCCGGCCAGCGTGGCGCCACATTCTACCAGCACTTCGTTACATTCGCGCCGGTTCAATTCGATTAACAACTGCTGCAGGTCGATCCCGGAGCCAGAGGCCGGCAGATGCATGACCTCAGCCCCGGCTGACTCCAGCGCATTCTGGCGCCCCGGATGTTGCTCCCCCGCCACCAGCAGGCAATGCCCCGGCGCACTCACCACCGGTACATCCGGGGGCGTACGCAAGGTTCTGTCCAGAATTATCCGCAATGGCTGGCGCACCCAATCGCGGCGCGCTTGGCTGCAATCATCCTGGTTACCGTGATAATCCGCCAAGGCCCACTGTCCCGGGCGCACCGTATACGAAGGCCGGTCAGCCAGCACCGTCCCCACGCCGGTAATAACCGCCGAGCTACGCGCACGCAGGCGCTGCACGTCTTCCCGCGCGGCAGGGCCCGTAATCCACTGGGATTCGCCGCTAGCCATGGCCGTGCGGCCATCCACACTGGCGGCAATCTTGATACGAATATAAGGCCGCTGCCGGGTCATCCGGGCAATAAACCCCGGATTCAGCGCACGAGCCTGGGTTTCCAGCAACCCCGACGCCACCGCAATGCCGGCCTCCGACAACCGTTGCAGCCCCTGCCCCACTACCTGCGGATTCGGGTCTTCCATGGCAACCACCACCCGCGCCACCCCGGCATCCACCAGCGCATCGGCGCAAGGGCCGGTACGGCCAGTATGGGAGCAAGGCTCCAGGGTGACATAGGCTGTCGCCCCCTTGGCCTGATCGCCAGCCGCCGCCAACGCATGGCGCTCGGCATGGGGCTCACCGGCCCGGGCATGAAACCCTTCGCCCACCACCGAGCCATCGCGCACCAGTACACAGCCCACCCGCGGATTGGGATCCGTTGTGTACAGGCCATGGCGCGCCAATTGCAGCGCGCGGCTCATATATTGATGATCGGCGGCAGAGAAACTCATGATTCTTTCAGATCATCCACTTTGCCGCCGGCTTTTTTCAGGCGGTCCACTTCGGCAGAAAATTCAGAAATATCCTGGAAGCTTCGGTACACCGAGGCGAAACGCACATAGGCCACATCGTCCAGCTGCTGCAGCTCTTCCATCACGAACTCACCCAGCTCCCGGGCCGGCAGCTCCCGCTCGCCGGTGGCACGCAGGCGGTGACAAATACGACTAATGGCTGCCTCAAGGTCCTCCATACTCACTGGCCGCTTCTCCAGCGCCCGCAGCATGCCCGCGCGTAGCTTCGCTTCATCGAATGGCTGGCGGGTACCGTCGGTCTTTACCAGCCGCGGCATCACCAGTTCCGCCGTCTCGAAAGTAGTAAAGCGCTCAGTACAACTCAAACATTCACGACGGCGACGAATCTGCACCCCATCCGCAACCAAACGGGAGTCGATCACCTTGGTGTCTTGGGCGGAACAAAACGGGCAGTACATGGGGAACTCCGAAGATCAGTTTCACGTTGAAAGTGTAAAGTTGAAAAGGGCTACACGCCATGACTACGGAAACGACGAAGCCGCGCCCCTCTCGGGTACGCGGCTTCTCCGGCTGAAATTCACTGCGGCATAACCCGCGTTGCAACTTTCAACTTGCCACTTTCAGCTCAACGCTCGTAAACCGGCAGGCGAGCACAAATTTCCTTCACCTTGCCTTTAACGCTCTCGATCACGGACTCGTCACCCATGTTGTCGAGGATGTCACAGATCCAGCCCGCCAGCGCCTTGGCGTCGGCTTCATCAAAGCCACGACGGGTGATGGAGGGGGAGCCGATGCGCAGGCCGGAGGTCACGAACGGAGAACGCGGATCGTTAGGCACGGCGTTCTTGTTCACGGTGATGTTGGCGCTGCCCAGGGCCGCGTCGGCATCTTTACCGGTGATGTCCTGCTTGATCAGGCTGAGCAAGAACAGGTGGTTTTCAGTACCGTTGGACACCACATCAAAACCGCGCTCAATGAACACACCGGCCATGGCCTGGGCGTTCTTCACTACCTGCTGCTGGTAACCTTTGAAGTCACCCTGCATGGCTTCTTTGAAGCAGATCGCCTTGGCGGCAATCACGTGCTCCAGCGGGCCACCCTGGCCACCGGGGAATACGGCAGAGTTAATCTTCTTCTGAATCTCTTCACTGGCCTTGCCCATAATCAAGCCGCCACGGGGGCCACCCAGGGTCTTGTGGGTGGTGGTGGTGGTGATGTCGGCAATACCCACCGGGCTGGGGTAAACGCCTGCGGCAACCAGACCGGCAACGTGGGCCATGTCTACCAGCAGAATCGCGCCCACTTCGTCGGCGATGTCACGGAAACGCTGCCAATCCACAATTTGAGAGTAGGCAGAGAAACCCGCCACGATCATTTTCGGCTTGTGCTCACGGGCCAGGGACGCCACCTGATCGTAATCGATCAGGCCAGTTTCGTTGTCCAGACCATACTGGATAGCGTTGTAGGTCTTTCCGGAGAAGTTCGGCTTGGCACCGTGGGTCAGGTGGCCCCCTGCGTCCAGGCTCATGCCCAGCACGGTGTCGCCGGCTTTCAGCATGGCCATGTAAACCGCACCATTGGCCTGGGAACCGGAATGCGGCTGCACGTTGGCCCAATCGGCACCGAACAGTTCACAGGCCCGATCGATGGCCAGTTGCTCGACCACGTCCACATTCTCACAGCCACCATAGTAACGCTTGCCGGGGTAGCCTTCGGCGTACTTGTTGGTCAGCACGGAGCCCTGGGCTTCCATGACCCTTGGCGAGGCATAGTTTTCAGAGGCGATCAGCTCGATGTGCTCTTCCTGGCGGACTTCCTCAGCCTTGATAGCGGCCTGGATTTCCGGGTCAAACTCGGCGATGGACATGGATTTCGGGAACATGGGCTACCCTACGGAGTCATTGGTGGATTCAGGGGCGCGTATTCTAACCAAAACCGACACCAATGGCACTTGAAGTCCGCTCATGGAAACCTGCCGGTCGTCTCATCGCTGCTGACACCGGCTTTCTGGCCCTCATTGCGCCTCAAGTCGCCCCATCAAGGGCTCGCACTTTCACTCACGGCCGCTTTCCGTTAGCTTAGGCGCCAATCAAAGAACCCTCTGCCGGGGCCTGCAGCCAGCCTGCACCGCGCGCCCCGCACATTAATACAGACTGCGGTCGGAGTTTATGAGCCAGTACATCTTCACCATGGACAAGGTGGGCAAGGTTGTCCCGCCCAAGAAGCACATCCTGAAGAACATCTCCCTGTCGTTCTTCCCTGGCGCCAAGATCGGCGTGCTGGGCCTGAACGGCTCGGGTAAATCCACGCTGCTGCGCATCATGGCCGGCGTGGACAACGACTATTTAGGTGAAGCACGGCCGCAGCCGGGCACCAATATCGGCTACCTGCCCCAGGAGCCGGAGCTGGACCCGGAAAAGAATGTCCGCGAGATCGTCGAAGAAGCCGTGGCGGATATCCGTAACGCCCAGCAGCGCCTGGAAGAAGTCTACGAAGCCTATGCGGCGGAAGACGCGGATTTCGACAAGCTGGCCGCCGAACAGGCCAAGCTGGAAGACATCATCGAAGCCAGCGATGCGCACAACCTTGAGCGCAAACTGGAAATCGCCGCCGACGCCCTTCGCCTGCCGCCTTGGGAGGCCAGCGTGAAAACTCTGTCCGGGGGTGAGCGTCGCCGTGTGGCCCTGTGCCGGCTGGTAATGAGCGCGCCGGACATGCTGCTGCTGGATGAGCCCACTAACCATCTGGATGCAGAATCCGTGGCCTGGCTGGAGCGTTTCCTGCACGAATTCCCCGGCACCGTAGTGGCGGTAACCCACGATCGCTACTTCCTCGACAACTCCTGCGAGTGGATTCTGGAACTGGATCGCGGTGAAGGCATTCCCTGGCAGGGCAACTATTCCTCCTGGCTGGAGCAGAAAGAACAGCGTCTGGAACAGGAAGCGAAGAGCGAGTCGGCCCACCGCAAGACGGTGGAGAAAGAACTGGAATGGGTGCGCCAGAACCCGAAAGGCCGCCGCGCCAAGAACAAGGCCCGTGTGTCTGCGTTCGAAGAGCTGGCCAGCCAGGAGTTCCAGAAGCGCAACGAGACCCAGGAACTGTACATCCCGCCGGGTGAGCGCCTGGGCGAGCAGGTTTTTGAAATCAAAAATGTGGCCAAGCAATTCGACCACAAACTGCTATACGAAGACCTGGATTTCCAGATTCCCCGCGGCGCCATCGTCGGCATTATCGGCCCCAACGGTGCCGGTAAAACCACCCTGTTCCGCATGCTGGCCGGCCAGGAAACCCCGGATAGCGGTGAAATCGTCACTGGCGACACCGTACAGATGGCTTACGTGGACCAGAGCCGCGAAGACCTAGACAGCAACAAGAGCGTCTGGGAAGAAGTGTCCGACGGCAACGACATTCTGCGCATCGGCAACTATGAAGTGCCCAGCCGCGCCTATCTGGGCCGGTTCAACTTCAAGGGTGGCGACCAACAGAAGCGCGTCGGCGACCTATCTGGCGGTGAGCGTAACCGTCTGCACCTGGCCAAGCTGCTCAAGCAAGGCGCCAACGTGCTGCTGCTCGATGAACCGACCAACGATCTGGACGTGGAAACCCTGCGCGCATTGGAAGAAGCCCTATTGGCCTTCCCCGGCTGCGCCATCGTGATTTCGCACGATCGCTGGTTCCTGGACCGAGTCGCCACCCACATCCTCTCCTTCGAGGGCGATGCGCGGGTAGAATGGTTCGAAGGCTCTTACACCGAGTACGAAGAATACAAACGCAAGCAGCTGGGCGATGCCGCCCTGCAGCCCAAGCGCATGAAGTATAAGCGGATCGACGTCTGATTCGAGCAGGATAATGCCGACACAGGAAAGGCGTGCCGGCACGGGGACGCAACAGGGACGACAGCATGAACGAAAGACGGCGGGCCAATCGGGTGGACTTCGACGGGGAAGCCACCCTGGTTTTCCAGCAGGATAACCACCCCGTGTCACTGGACGACATTTCCGTCATGGGCGCACGACTCAATAGCAGCACCCCGCTCACGCTGCCCGCTGCGTCCCCGGTCATCCTGACCATTACACTGGAAGATTCCGATATCACGCTGACCCTCCCGGCAAAAGTGCAACGCCAGCAGGGCCGGGATATCGGCATCATGTTCGATCGCCCTTCCGTGGATGATATGCAGCATTTACGCCGCATTGTCATGCTGCATCAGGGCGACGACGGCGAAGATGACCCCGCCACGCTGCTAACCCCGGAGAGTTAACACCTTGGACCCGATCCTGGAAAGCCCGGAATTCATTGAACGTCTGCGCCAGGGAGACCAAGCAGCCTTTGGCCAACTCGTCAAAGCTCACCACAACATGCTGCTGGCCACGGCCCGCACCATGCTGTCATCCGCCGATGCGGAAGAAGCGGTGCAGGATGGCTGGATCGCCGCGCATCGCGCCATCAGCAAATTCGAAGGCCGCAGCCTGCTACGCACCTGGCTCACCCGTATCGTGATCAATCAGGGACGAATGATGCTGCGCAAACGCGGCCGCGAGATACAATTTGACCCCACCGATGAACAGGACCCTCTTAGCCACCGCTTTCGCGACGGCGGGCACTGGGACCACCCGCCACAACACTGGGATCTGAGCGGTCCCGACGCCTTGTTAACCCGGGACGAGTTGCGCCATTGCATGGAAAAAACCTTGGGGAAAATGCCAGACAATCAACGCTTGGTATTGGAACTGCGGGACCTGCAAGGAATGGATTTCGACGATATCTGTAACATGCTCGATGTTAGTGCATCCAACGTCCGTGTGCTGTTACACCGGGCCCGCGCAAGGTTGTTTGAGTTGGTGGACCATTTTCAGGAGACAGGCGAATGTTGAAATGTAAAGACGTCGTCGCAAAAGCGGACGCCCTCGTGGATGGCGCGCCCATGACCATGCGCGAGCGCCTCGCGATGCGCATGCACCTGCTAATGTGTCACCACTGTCGTCGCTATGTGCGCCAGTTACGCGCACTGCTGGGCACTCTGCCCCGCGAGACGGATGCCCTCGATGATGCCCGTACCCAGGAAGTTCTGGACAGACTCAACATCTCCCAGGACCGCTGAGGCCCCGTAACCGCGCCTGAAATCGCCATTCCGGCTTCTTACCTCTTAACACCAAGGCAGACCATGGAACGTAAACTCGCTCTCTCATTGCTCTTGCTACGACTCGGTGTCTTCATCGTGATGCTGATGTGGACTCTGGACAAGTTCATCAACCCCGGCCATACCGGCAAGATTTTCGCCAAATTTTATGGGCTGGAAGGGCTCGGAGGCACGGTCCTCACCATACTGGCCATCCTGCAGCTTATCGTCGTATTAGCCTTTGCTGCCGGCGCTTTGCGCCGCTACAGCTACGGCATCATCCTGCTCATGCATGCCGGCTCCACCTTCTCGTCCTGGCAGCAATACCTGGACCCGTTCAACCACCTGCTGTTCTTCGCCGCCTGGCCCATGCTGGCCGCCTGTGTTGCCCTGTATATGCTGCGCGATCATGACAGCTTGCTCAGCATTGATGGCCGCAAATAGCATCCTCTCTTGCTGTTTCTCCATGGCGCTGCTTGCCAGCGGCACCATGGAGAGTGCTGATGCTGACAATGAGCAGGCTCCGGGTTTCACTCTCCGCTGACTTGACACCCCTGACACCGACGTAAACCTCAGTGATTACCAGGGTTACTATGTGCTGGTGGTTTTCTGGGCGGCCTGGTGCCCGCCCTGCCGGGAATCACTGCCCGCCTATCAACAATTACGCCAACGCCTGCATGCCCGCTTTGGCCCGCAAAGCTTCGAAGTGCTCGCTATCAATGTGGATCTTAAGGGCGTGCAGCCGTTGAATCGTTGACTCTGGACTACCCCCTGCTCCGCGAAGACACGGGCGCCACCCAACGCGCCTTCAATCTGATGGCCATGCCCACGGCGTTTCTGATCTCCCCACAGGGCCATATGGATTTTTATTACACCGGTTTCAGCGACATTCATGCCGAAAAACTGGAAAAGGCTCTGATCAAGCGGCTGAGCCAATCCTCCCTGCCGTAACATCTCCGGTTTCCGAACATCCAAAACCTAATCATTCAGTTCGGGAATCCCATCATGAAAGTCTGGCTCACATTGCTGCTTGCCTTCACGCTGCACCTTCCCGCTTTCGCGCTGAGCATGAACGGCTTCAACCTGAATAACAGCCTGGTGCCGGCCAACCAGATTCTTCGCGGCGGCCCGCCACCGGACGGCATCCCGGCCCTGGACCATTCCCACTTTGAAGCGGCAGACAAGGCCGTGACGGCCCTCTACGACGACCGCACCCAGACCACGCCAACGGCAATCAATTACCTGCCACAACCGTCTTCTGGTTTGCCTAGTACACCTTTTATCCGCAAACCAACATTTATATGCACCCGCAACTGACACCATCAACAACAAGGAAATAACCATGAATGCCATTGTCACGCTGGCCAACAGAGTCCATGACTTACTGAATCAAACACGACGACTGGATTTTCTGGCGCCATTACTGCTTCGGCTGTTCCTGGCCATCGTGTTTATTTCTGCCGGCTGGAACAAGGCGGCCAGCTTCGAGTCCACAGTGGCCTGGTTTGGTAATCCGGACTGGGGTTTGGGGCTACCCTTTCCCGGCCTGATGGCATTTCTGGCTACAGCAACGGAACTGGTGGGTGGTTTCCTTCTGCTATTTGGCTTGGCGACCCGTTATTTTGCTGTGCCCTTGATGATTACCATGCTGGTCGCCGCTTTCTCGGTTCACTGGGATAACGGCTGGTTCGCCATTGCCCCTTCCAATCCGGATACCAGCATGGCGCAACCACTAGCAGCCATCGGCGTGCCGGCAGCAGAGCGCAGTCTGGAAAACAGCGAAGAAGTCGGCAAGCGGCTGGGGGCAGCGAGAAACTTGCTGCGCGAGCATGGCAACTACGGCTGGCTGACCGGCAAGGGCAATTTCGTGACACTCAATAACGGCATCGAGTTCGCCGCTACTTACTTCATCATGCTATTAGTGCTGTTCTTTCACGGAGCCGGGCGCTACCTGAGCCTGGACTACTGGATAGCCAAACGCGTCCACCAGTCGAAGGCCTCATAGCATGCTCTGTCTTCCCTGCCTGATCGAAGAACTGCGCAGCCCCGGCGTGTTACGTCGGGCACTGCGTACCAGCCTCCTGGTTGGCACCCTGCTGGTACTGATCAACCATGGTCCGACCCTCTGGCAGGGCCAGCTGCCGCCGTTATGGCAACTGTTGCTGACCTATCTGGTTCCTTGGGGCGTGTCGACCTGGAGTAGCATTGCAGCCATTCGCCAGAACACTTAAACCTCCAGCCCCGGTGTCGTACGGTCACCGGCCACCCACTTAATGCTATCCATCACATCGAACACCAAGCTGATGCCATTGATCACCACCAGCAGCACCGCCAGCCCCAGCTCCAGAGCACCCGCTTCAGCGCGGAAGCCGCTATCGGCCAGCAGCATCAGCAAGTAAATTTCCAACGGCCCCCAAGCTATCAGGTGAGGAATCGACAGTACCTTGTTCATGCCCCTGTAGATCCATATTAATGGCCCATTGGTCGCCGCAACAAACAGCGCGGCCAGCGCGCCGGCCATCCCCACCCGAGTATCGAGCAAAAAAAACGGCAAAATGTTCACCAACACAAGAATGCCTACCACCCAGACCTGAACCCACAGCGGTAAACTACGTAACGAACGCCAAATATCACTAAAACGATCCATATCAACCCTTCCTCAATCAGTTTTCTCAATTCACCAGCAGATGCGCCCAATCCGGGTTTGTTACAGATCCCGACATATTGACCGCTGCCGCTTGATCGCCAACAGGAATGGTGACTGACAGCAGGACAAGGCCCTTAATTTATAAAATTGTCGACAACTCTTACGGACGCCATCCCATTCCAGACCTATCCATCAAATGCTCGTACACCCCTTCCACATTCAATGGAAGCCACTCTTCATAATGCTCAAGGCCCTTATAATCAGGAAGATCAATATCTTTCTTTATTTCATTCAAGGCCTTTCCATCATTGATTCCATCCACAACAGCAGCATGCAATTCGTTGAGGTAATCCATATACCTCTCTACATCTTTCTTGCTTCCAATATCTCCATGCCCGCCAATGAACGTATTGAAATTTAGAGACAAAATATCTTCAGTGCTATTCATCATTCCTCTTATGTCATAGCTCCAAAGTTTCTGCCAAGGCATCCTCCCGAGCACAATCCAGTCTACGACAAAGATCGCTTCATGGTCAGGGAAAAGCATACTGATAGAACCTCGGCCATCGTTCGGTCCGTGGTAGCGCAACTCTATTGATTTGCCCCCTATTTCAATATCAATAAAATCACGAAATACAAGGGTAGGAACCACCGTTCCTGCAGAGGTTAAAACGATGTCCTGCCGAGTCAATTCATGAGAAATAAAAACCACACCAGGACCATCAAAAACTTCAGCTCCATATATATGATCACTGTGATTATGGCTATAAATGACATAACGAACAGGAACGTCAAAACGCTCATTTAATTCTCTTTTTAACCATCTGGCTGCGTCTTCATTCAATGGATCCGTCACAACAATCCCTTCGTCTGTAACAAGAAAAACCGAGCGATGCCGATCATCCACAAACCTATACAGACCATCACCGATCGAGTTAATTTGGTACGCCTTAATGTGCCCAGAAGCGACCAAAGCAAGAACGACTAAAAAGAAACGAATCGACATATATAAACACCCTATTAATTTCAAATACTTTGTGTGGGCGTTTTAACTATCCACACTTAACAAAATATGCAAAAGATTGTCTTGAAAATTCACATTGCCGGTGAGCCGCTCATGGTCCTCACAAAGAAAGAAGGCACTGCGAGCAGGAAAATGAATAAATTGATGACGGGGGATGGCCGGATTAAGCACATTGCGAGACAGCAATGATGCCTTGGTGACCACGCCATCGCCGGGCGCCAACATCCAGCGCTGGTAGTCCCTACCGGAGATGGCGTTCACCACCTCGCGCGGCCACAAGCGTAGATGGGATTCTCCGTCGATTTCCTCCACCAGAAAACGACTGGGGGTCGGGTGACAATCGCCACCAAACTGGTGGATCTCGGTATCGGATGGCGGTGCCGGCACGGTCAACGCCCAGGAAAATCGCCGCGCCCTTTCCAGGTAATACTGGCTGGCCTGTTGTAGGGCCTCAAGGCGTTTCGGGGCCAACCGCGCCGCCAGCTCAGGGCCCCACGGACCGATTTGAAAACGCTTCCAGATATAGGCGTCAAACTGGTCTCGCAGTAAGGTCTGACCCGTTTCCGTCACCAGCCAGGGAGCCAGCGCATGGGGCATCAGCTGATAAACGGAAGGAAACGACAACATCACCTCCGCTGGCACCCGCCGCAGCCCCACTCGCTGCCCCTCCATCAACGAGGTCATGGCGGTAATCGACCCCAGGTTCGGAGTGCCCAGCAAGATCAGACGATGCAGGCTCTCGCCCCCCATGCCGTTGACCGGAAACTTATTGTCATCCAGCACATCCTCGGTGCCATAACGCAGGTAATAACGCAGAGCCAGCCCTCCCATTGAGTGGGCAATCACATCCACTTTCAGGGCAGGATCATCATAATCACGACGAATCTGTTCGATCAGAGCATGCAAGCGACGAGCAGTAGCCACATTGTCCTGCCGCCAGTCATAGTCAAACACATAGTAGCGAGCCACTGCCCCATCAACCGGGTTGCCGGGAACCGTGCGTTGATAACCCGCTGCGGATTCCAGGGTACGCACAATGCGACCGTAAAAATCCCGACCGGCCACGCCATCGAACAGCCCTCCTGCCCGCACCTCAGGTCCCGGTGCATCACCGGACAACGGCATAGCCAGATCCGAATAGTCAGAGAGCAACAATCGATGAAGCCCCCCAGGCCATACCTCCTTACCACTGCCTGCGAGCACCAGTCGACTACCCATAATTCCCGGCACCAGGATCAGCGGTGGGGGCACCCGGGTTTCCCGTGCCTCGCTGTAAAGCCAAGGCAAGTCTGGTTTTGGATGCTGGCATGACGCCAATAACATCAACAGCAACAAGCCTCTCGCCACTCGCCACTCGCCATAATCCGGACATAGCATTATCTCAGCGTTTACGACCCTAAGGTCTGCTCTATCATGGATGACAGACAGGGGCGTCTGTTACAGCGAAGCCATACCCCTGCAAGACATGCACCTCCCGCAGACAACTCTTAGCAGGCTATTGAAATATATCGCCCAATCGGCTCTTCACGTTCAACACGTAACGTTCAGAGTGCGAGGGGCGGAGTACAAGGAAGGGAGGACAACTGCCTGCTAGCGGCGCAAGCAGCGAAGAAAATTGCTATCCGGATAGCGACGCAGATACCAGGGTAGAGAGGTCATCGCGGTCAGCACTGCAGCAGCAGCCACTACGGTTAACACAGGATGAATCGCGAAATGATGCCCAAGGCCCGCAAATACCACCGTCATGGGCAACATGCCAACCAAAGTAGCCAACGCATACCGCCAAGTGCGAATCGCCGTGACACCAGCGGCATAACTGATCAGGGCAAAAGAAAAGATAGGGATCAGGCGGGTGACCAAAATGCTGATCGTCAGTACTCGCTGGGAAGCCTCCTGCGCCAGCACCGGATTGTCGGTAAATCGCTGGCGCACCCAGTCGCGGCCCAAAAACCGTGCCAGCATGAAAGCAATTAGAGCACCGATCAGGGCGCCGCTAGCGGCAATGGCAGTACCGGCCACCAGCCCATACACCATGCCGGCAGTGGCACTGATCGGCAGGGTGGGAATCGGGCCGACAACCACGGCAATAGTCATCATCAAGATCAGCAGTGCCGGGCCAACGGCTCCCTGCCCCCGAAGCCAGGTCGATAAAAACTCCACAGACAATGTATTAGGCATACCCTGCGCCTGCAGCAGCCACCAAAGAGCGGCAAGAGCCACCAGCAGCACTGCCAACACGACCATTTTCAACGCCATACTCCTCCTCTTCTAAACAACAGGTCTAACCCAACTATTACCCACCCACCTGACTCAGGGCTCAGCCATGTTACTAACGGGGCTCAACCCTGTTACAGCAAAACGCAACGCCTCAGGCACGAGATAACTGACGGCCATTTGATGACTAATCGCCAATACCTCCCTCACCCAGTGCACAACACACTCGCGGCGCGCCAGCATACGTCAAAGCGTTTCTGCGCCCAGTGCGGTTCAGATCCTAACCCGCCTCCCCGGCACAATAGGCCGCAGTGATCGGGTGCACGGGATTGTTGAAGACCTGTTCGCAACCGTTGGACTCCACCACACAGCCACACTGCCCCTCCAGCCAACAGACTGTCACGCTATCCGCCAGGCGCCGCGCCTGGGCCAGGTTATGGGTCACCATCAGGATCGTATAACGCCCTTTCAGCGAGCGGATCAGCGCCTCGACCACCCTGGAAGAGACCGGATCCAGTGCAGAACAAGGCTCATCCAACAACAACACCTGTGGCTCCAGCACCAGGGCCCGGGCAATGCACAGCCGCTGTTGCTGCCCACCGGACAACCCCAACGCTGGCAGGGAAAGGCGCTCCTTCACCTCCTCCCACAGCCCCACATCGCGCAGCGCCTGTTCAGCACGGGCACGCCGCTGCCTTCGGGGCACGCGGTGCTCGGCTAGCGGAAACAGCAAGTTGTCGATGATGGATAACGGAAAGGGATTTGGCTGCTGAAACACCATACCCACCTGCCGACGCAACAGCGTCAGGTCGTGGCGCTGCCGAACATCCTCACCATTGAGCCATATCCGGCCGCCCACCCGACAGCCGCTGATCCCATCACTCATGCGATTAATGGAACCCAGAAGGCTGCTTTTGCCGCAACCACTGGGCCCCACCAGCGCCATCAACTCACCTGGTTCCACCTGTAAGGACGCATCACTGATCGCCACTTGCTCACCATAAGTGACAGACACGGATTCCAGCACCAGCGACGGCGCCCGGTGCGTTTGTTGCTCACTCATCGTTGCTTACTCATACCAGAGCCTCTGTCATAGGCTGGCGCAGCACTCGCCGCACCAGCAGATTCAGCACCACCAACAAGGCCACCAGCACTACCGCCGTGGCCGCGGCTCGCGGCATGCCACCTGGCACATTCATGGCCAAGTCGTAAATATGCACACTCAGGGTGCGCCCGGAATCGAACAGGGAGTCAGGACGGCGCAGCACGTAGCCGGCGGTAAACAGCAGCACCGCGGTTTCCGCCAGCGCCCGCCCGGCACTGAGGATAATGCCCACCGCAATACCCGGCGCCGCGCAGGGCAGCAGAATCCGGCGCACCCAGCCCCAACGGCTCAGCGCCAGCGCATCCCTGGCCTGACGATACCCCATCGGCACCGCACGCATGGCCTGCTCGGCACTGCGGATCATCAGCGGCAAGACCATCAGCGACAGGGCCAGGGCACCACTGAGAATGGAAAATCCCAGCCCCAGCGTGATGGCAAAAAACTGGTAACCAAACAGTCCGTAGACAATCGATGGCACCGCCGCCAACATATCCAGCACCCCGCCCAGCCATTGGGCGCGGCGGCTATCCGCCGGCAACGATTCGATCAAATACAACGCGCAACCAAGCCCCACCGGCACGGCCACCAGCAGACACAAGGCCAGAATCCACCCGGTGCTGATCAACAACGCAGCAATACCGCCACTGCGACCGGCCCGCCCCGGGTCCTCCAACAGAAACCCCACACTCAGCACATCGGCACTTTGCTGCCAGAGTGACGTCACCATCAACGCCACCGGCACCATCACCAATGCAAGCAACACCCAACCGGCCAGCCAGGCCAAACGATCAGCCATGGGACACGCCTCGCAACCGCCAACTGGCCATCAACAACAACCCGGTCACGGCAATCAGCAGCAAGCCACTGGCAAACAGTGCCACGCGGTGGTCACCGGTGGCGTAAGCCATCTCCAGAGCGATATTCGCGGTCAGCGTGCGCACTGGGGCAAACACTGAATCCGGCCATTGCACCACATTGCCACACACCATTAGCACGGCCATGGTTTCCCCCAGCGCCCGCCCGAACTGCAACACCACACCACCCACAATCCCGGGCGCCGCGCGGGGCAACAGCACCCGCCGCAACATACCCACCCGGGACAAAGCCAGCGCCTCACCGGCGCGCTGATAACGCAGCGGCAACTGCCCGAGCGCCGCGTCCGTCACCAGCAACGCCAGCGGCACAATCATCAACGCCAGCACCAGTGACCCGGCCAGCCAAGACGCGCCAGGCGGCACCCATTGATTAATCCAGGGCACCAGCACCAGCATGCCCCACAGGCCATACACCACCGACGGAATACCCGCCATCAGCTCCACGCCGACCAATACCGGATGACGCAATCGTGGCGCAAAGTAGCGCAGCCAGGCGGCCAGCAAGACCGCCACCGGAGCCGCCAGCAACAATGCCAGCACGCTGACGAAGAGCGATCCGGCAATCATCGGTGCCATTCCGTATTCGCCCTGCCCCGGCTGCCAGGTGCTTTGCCAGATACCGGCACCCTCACTCATCAGGAACGGTAATGCCCGCACCAACAGGACGACCACGATGCCGCCAAGCACCAGCGCCGCCAGCAGCCCACACAGGCGCAGCACCAGCGCCAGCAGACGATCACTCAGCGGCAGGGAGGAAATAGTAATCATGGTAGACATCCGCCATGTCTGTACGGGTTACAAAGGCCAGAAAGTCGGCCACCGGTTGCGAAATCTCACCATGGGTCACCAGGTTCAACTCGCGGGCCAGGGGGTAACCCCCTTGCGCCAGTACGGCCAACGACGCAGGCTTTCCTTCCAGAGGCAGCAACCGGATAGCCGTCCCATTGTCAGCTTCATAAATCGCGGTGCCGATGGACACATAGCCAATGGCAAAAGGATCCCCCGCCACCGCCTTGATGCCCTGCTGGTTTTCACCAATCACCCGATCCGGCTGGACCTGGCTGTTTTCCAGTTGAAAGTAGGCAAGGAAAAGCTCCTGAGTGGATCGGCCCTGCGCCTTGTGAACAACGGTAATGGGCCTGCCTTCGGCTGATCCAGCGTCCCAGCGTGGCATATTGCCGGTGTAGATGGCACGAATCTGGTCATCATTAAGAGCCCGCACCGGATTGTTACGATGAACGATAATCGCAATACCATCGCGCCCGATCAGGTGCCCATCCAGATCCTTTTCATCCGCTTTCAGCGCGCGGCTCACCATGCCCAGATCCGCCAGCCCCTGACGCACATCTCCAATGCCTCGCCCGGACCCACCACTTTGTACATCCACCTGTATTCCGGTTTCTGTTTCATAGCGTTCCGCCAACTCCGCCATCAGTGGCGCAATCGTGCTGGAACCGGTAACGGTTAACGTACTGCCAGACTCTCCGCACCCCACCAGAAAAAGCACAATCACAGCCCCTCCCAGCCACTTCAATACAAACTGCACGGCCTTCTCCTTCCTGGCTGCCTGCGTTCTTCACGTTATCTGCTGCACTTTGATGCAACACTCATGAAACCATTACATCCATCGGGCGTCTTATTTTCCTCATTACTGGAAAGATCACAAAACATTCAATCAGAACTGTAACTTGCAGCGATTTTCTGCATCCTATTAACCCGAACAGCTTGATACTCAGGAGAGTCAGCAATGCGTGAAGACGTGCAGGACTATTACGGCAAACAACTGCAGTCCAGTGCAGACCTGCAAACCAATGCCTGCTGTGATCAGGCGCCGCCGGAACACCTGAAGCCCCTGCTGGCGCAACTCCATGACGAAGTAGTTAGCCGTTACTATGGCTGCGGGCTGGTAGCCCCGGAGCAACTGGCAGGCATGCGTATTCTGGATCTGGGCTCCGGCTCCGGACGCGATGCTTATCTTCTATCGGCGCTGGTTGGTGAGCACGGCGAAGTAGTTGGCGTGGACATGACCGACGAGCAGTTGGCGGTAGCCAATCGCCACCTCGACTATCACCGTGACGCTTTTGGTTACGCCAACAGCAATGTGCGTTTCCTGAAAGGCTATATTGAAGAACTCGATCAGCTGGACTTGCAGGACGGCTACTTCGACATTGTGATTTCCAATTGCGTGATCAACCTGAGCACCGACAAGGCCAAGGTCATCAGCGACGTGAAACGCCTGCTAAAACCCGGCGGCGAGTTCTTTTTCTCCGATGTTTATGCAGACCGCCGCATTCCCGCTTCACTGGCCAACGACCCGGTACTGTACGGAGAGTGCCTGTCTGGTGCCCTGTACTGGAATGATTTCATCAACCTCAGCAAGCGCTGCGGCTTTGCCGACCCAAGACTGGTGGAGTCTCGCCCGCTGACCATCGAAAACCCGACCATCGAAAAAACGCTGGGCAATATCCGCTTTTATTCAGCCACCTACCGGCTGTTCAATATCGATGCGCTTGAGCCCGCCTGCGAAGACTACGGCCAGGCAGTCATCTACAAGGGAACACTTGCCAACAATCCAGGCACATTCATCCTGGATGATCATCACGCCATTCAAACAGGAAAAGTTTTCCCGGTTTGCGGCAACACCTGGCTAATGCTGGAAAAAAGCCGCTTTACCGAGCACTTTACCTTTATCGGGAACGTCGATGTCCACTATGGCATCTTTGAAGGGTGCGGATTGAATGTTCCCTTTCAAGATAGTGATATAGGAAACGGTACGCCAGCCTGTTGCTGAAACAGTGATCCAGCGCGATGTAACATCTGTTCTTTCCTCGCATCCAATTACTACACACGGAGACAAGGAAAGAACAATGAAACGAGCCATTATCGCACTAGCACTACTGACATTCAGCAGCCTCACTTTGGCGGGCACTGCTCACGCTCCCAGTGAGGAAGAGTTGCGCTCACTTTGGACACTGATAGACCAATCTTGGATTTTCCAAGGTTAACCAGGCAAGGATTCACCCATGAATTTTCGCAAACTTACCTTTCTTGTGATTTTTGCTTCTCTTATCGCAGGCTTTTTTTTCTTCGATCTAGGCCAGTATTTCAGCCTGAATTATATCAAGGAGCAGCAAAGTGCTTTTGATGCTCTCTATCAGGATAACCCCACACTTATCCTCGGCGGCTTCTTCGCACTCTATGTGCTGGTCACCGCATTGAGCTTGCCCGGCGCGGCCATCATGACTTTGGCCGCCGGGGCGTTATTTGGTTTCTGGATCGCTCTGGGGATGGTTTCATTTGCCTCCTCCGCCGGTGCGACCCTCGCGTTCCTGGCATCACGTTTTCTATTCCATGATGCGGTCCAGAGTCGCTTCGGCGAACGGCTGAAAAAACTCAACGAAGGGGTCAAGAAAGAAGGCGCATTTTATCTTTTCACTTTGCGCCTAGTGCCGGTGGTGCCGTTTTTTATCATTAACCTGGTAATGGGTTTAACACCCATCAAAGCTCGCACCTTCTACTGGGTCAGCCAAGTCGGCATGCTGGCGGGCACGGCCGTCTATGTTAATGCCGGTACCCAACTCGGCCAAATTGACAGTCTTAACGGACTGCTGTCAGCAGAACTCATCGGCGCCTTTGTGTTGCTGGGGATTTTCCCCTGGATCGCCAAGGCGATCATGGCGCGCCTACAGGCACGCAAAGTCTATAAAGGCTGGAAGAAACCGAAACAATTCGACCGCAACCTGATCGTTATCGGGGCAGGGTCCGCTGGACTGGTCAGCGCCTATATCGCTGCCACTGTCAAAGCAAAAGTCACCCTGATCGAGAAACACAAAATGGGTGGCGACTGCCTGAATACCGGGTGCGTACCCTCCAAAGCATTAATCAAGAGTGCCCGTGTTGCCTTCAACGACAAGCAAGCGGAAAAGTACGGCTTCGATGCTATCAGTAGCCGCTTCCGTTTCTCCCGCATGATGGAACGGGTTCAACAGGTGATCGAAAAAATCGAGCCCCATGATTCCGTGGAGCGCTATAGCGAGCTGGGTGTAGATTGCCGTCAAGGTGACGCCCGTTTCCTCTCACCCTGGGAAGTGGAAATTCGCAACGGTGATCACGTCGAAACCCTCACCGCCCGCAGCATTATCATTGCCTCCGGCGCACGCCCCTTTGTCCCACCGATTCCGGGCATTGAAGACGTCAACATCCTCACCTCCGATAACCTTTGGCAGATTGAAGAGCAGCCCAAGCGCCTGCTGGTACTGGGCGGCGGCCCCATTGGCTGTGAGCTGGCCCAGACCTTTGCCCGCTTAGGTAGCGAAGTAACCCAAATTGAAATGCTACCTCGGCTGATGATTCGCGAAGATGCGGAAGCCAGCGAGATTGTCACCCGCTCGCTGGAAGAAAGCGGCGTACAAGTACTCACTAATCACAAAGCCGTTCGCTTCAGCCAAGAGAACGGGGAGAAAGTATTATTTGTTGAACACGACGGCAAAGAAACTGCTCTGCCTTTCGACCAGGTGCTAGTGGCCGTGGGCCGCAAGGCCAACACGGATGGCCTGGGCCTGGATGCCCTGCAATTGCCCACCGAAAATAATGGCACCATTCAGACCAATGATCGCCTACAAAGTCGCTACCCCAATATCTATGCTTGTGGCGATGTGGCCGGCCCCTACCAGTTCACCCATACCGCCGCCCACCAAGCCTGGTATGCCAGCGTCAACGCTCTGTTTGGTTTCCTGAAAAGCTTCAAGGTGGATTACCGGGTGATTCCCTGGTGTACCTTTACTGACCCGGAAGTGGCACGCGTAGGCGTCAACGAGCAAGAGGCGGATGAACAAGGCATCGAATACGAGGTCACTCGTTACGGAATTGATGACCTGGACCGAGCCATTGCTGACAGTGCGGATCTGGGCTACGTGAAAGTCCTCACCGCCAAAGGCAGTGACAAGATCTTGGGCGTAACGATTGTTGGCCAACATGCGGGCGAATTGATCAGTGAATATGTCTTGGCCATGAAACACGGTCTTGGCCTGAACAAGATCCTCGGCACCATCCATATCTACCCGACCATGGCCGAAGCCAACAAGTTTGCCGCCGGCGAGTGGAAAAAAGCCCGCAAGCCGGAGGGACTGTTACGCTGGGTAGAGCGGCTGCACCACATTCGGCGGTGATCACAAGCTCGCAATTGACAATTATTATCATTATCATTACGGTGCACGGCCGTCCTACCTTGAAATAAAAAGGAGAGCGCCGTGCTCCGTTTTTGCCGTTATGGCTTGCCTGTATCGTTATTGTCCCTTGCGTGTTCCCCCTTTACCCTGGCCGAAGAAGCCACTGGCGCCCATGAGCTGGGCCAGATTACCGTTTCGGCTAGCCGAGCCCATGCCAGCGCTGATGAGACACCCCAAAAAGTCCAGATCATTACCCGTGAAGAAATTGAAGAGCAGCTGGCCATCAGCAACGACCCTGCACAGGTACTTAGCAGCCTGATTCCATCCTATTCTCCCAGCCGCCAGAAGCTCTCCAATGCCGGCGAAAGCTTCCGTGGCCGTTCACCGCTTTTCATGATTGATGGCGTACCACAGAGCAACCCTCTTCGTAACGGCGCTCGCGACAGCTATACCATCGACCTGTCCATGGTAGAACGCATTGAGGTCATTTATGGTGCCAGTGCCGAACACGGTCTCGGCGCTACCGGCGGCATCATCAACTACGTTACCCGTCGTGCCGAGGCCGGCACCATCAACCAAAAAGCCTCAGTCAGCCTGACCTCCGATGATGACTTCGATTCCGATGGCCAGGGCCACAAAGTGGACTACAGCATCAGCGGCCAGAAAGGCGACTGGGATTACCTCGGCGCTGTCAGCCAGGAAAAGCGTGGCGTTTTCTACGACGGTAACGATGAGCTTGTCGGCATTTCCTACTCAGGCGAGCTACAGAACTCCACCAGCTATGATGTGATGGGCCGGGTCGGCTACTGGATCGACGACAACCAGAACATCGAACTGATGCTTAACCATTTTGAACTGGAAGGTGATGGGGGCTATGTTGCCGTGTCAGGCAACCGCGATGAAGGCATCCCCACCAGAGCACGCAAAGGCAACCAAATCGGTGACCCCAGCTTTAACCAGGTCACCACCGCCAATTTCGCCTATAGCCATGCGGACTGGTACGGCAACAAAGCTGACGTGCAGCTATACAGCCAACGCTTCCGTGCCCAATTTGGGACTAGCCCGTTCTTCCCCTATGTGGACAACGCCGGAGTGGATCAACTGGACCAGACCCGTAATGAATCAGACAAAACAGGCGCAAAGTTCACCCTGACGCGTAACGGCCTGCTCAATAATCGACTAGGGCTCACCACCGGCCTGGATTTGTTGCAAGACGAAACGAATCAGGATCTTGTGCACACCGACCGCACCTACGTGCCGGAAACCCAATACCGTAATTACGCCCCCTTCCTGCAAGGCCGCTTCAAGCTTACCGACAAGCTCAACCTGAATGCGGGGGCCCGTTACGAAAAAGCCAAACTGAAAGTGGACACTTACTCCACCATCGACCGTACCAACGTGGTCAATGACGATGTTGTTGTGGAAGGCGGCAGCCCGGACTTCAGCGAAACGCTCTACAACGCCGGGCTGGTATACCAGCTTACCAACTGGGCGCAGCTCTACGGCAGCTACTCGGAAGGGTTTGGCATGCCTGATGTGGGTCGCGTCTTGCGCGGGATCAACATCTCCGGCCAGGATGTGGACAACCTCCTGGATCTACAACCCATCGTCACCGACAACCGTGAAATCGGTGGGCGCTTCAACTGGGCACGCTACGGCTTCGAGGTAAGTTACTACGAATCCAACTCGGATCTGGGCGAGCGCCTCGCGTTCAACAGTGCCACCGGCACCTTTGAAGGCAGCCGGGAAAGAACCGAAATCCAGGGCGTAGAACTGTCCGGGCACATGCAAGTTAATGACGCTCACCGTCTCAAGCTGTCCTATTCTCACCAAGATGGCGAATCAGACACCGACGGCAACGGCATTGTTGATACCGACCTGAACGGCACCAGCATTGCACCTGATACGGTGCAAATGAGCTGGAACGCCGGTTGGAGCCCGGCCATTTCTTCTTACCTGCAAATCAGCCATTTCTTCAGTCGTGGGTTTGATCAACCGAATATGGATTTTGACGGCTACAGCCTGATCAATACCTCAATTAGCTACAAACTGCCTGCCGGCAAACTGGATCTGGGTATTGAAAATCTGACAGACGAAGATTACTTCAGCTACTACTCCCAGGCCGCCCGCGATAGTGACGAGTACAACTTCAAGGGCCGTGGTCGCACCTACACTCTGGGGTATAGCCTGGACTTCTGAACGTCACCGCCGTTTCATTACGGGCGGCCTATGGCTGCCCGTTTTGTATAAGGATCCACACCTGCATGCGCAACACCCTGTTCACCTTGCATAAATACACTGGCCTGATTACCGGGCTGCTGCTGGTAGTTATCGGCCTCAGCGGCAGCTTGCTGGTCTTCCATGAAGGCCTGGACGAGTCGCTCAATCCGCAACTGATCACCGAGGGCAGCGAGACGCTTCCCTTCAACGATATCGTTGCCAGCGCCGAGGCGGAGCTGGGCCGAAAGGCCTTACGTCTCGAGCCGGCACAGGATTCGGGCAGCCCGCACACCCTGCGTTTCTTTGCCCCGCCGGGAGAACCCGGCCCAATTCAGGTCAGCGTCTCTCCCTATACCGGCGAGGTACTTGCGATTCGCACCTGGGGCGACTACCTGATGACCTGGATCTACAGCCTGCATTACACCCTGCTGTCCGGCGAAATTGGGGAGATTGTGGTTGGCGTGCTTGGCCTGTGCTTGCTCGGTTTCTGTCTGACCGGCGTTTACCTGTGGTGGCCCACCGGCAAGCGCAAGGGAAAGTGGCGTCGCAACCTGACCATTAAACGGGGCAGCGGCACCTACCGATTACACTTTGACCTGCACCAGGTCATCGGCATCTATTTTCTCCCGGTACTGCTGGTGGTCGCCTTTTCCGGGGTCACCCTGATATTCCCGACCCAAGTCGCGGCACTGGTGGATGCCGTACTCCCGCTGGAACAACGCCCCTCACCTTCGTCAACGCTACCGGACAGCCCGGGCATGCCCTCTATTACCCCACAGCAATCGCTGGATATTGCCCGCACCGTTTTCCCACAGGCACCGCTTATCCGCCTCGATTTTCCCCGCAGTGAAACCGGCAGTTATTCGCTGGCGTTCAACCGGGACGGAGAACCCTGGCAACATTACGGCGCCAGCCGTATCTGGGTAGACCAGTACAGCGGCGAGCTACTGGCGGTATGGGACGCCCCCAATGTGACCGCCGGAAGCCAGTTCATGACCTGGCAGTTCCCGCTCCACAATGGTGATGCCTTGGGCATGCCGGGGCGCATCATCGTCCTGATCAGCGGGCTGACGCCCCTGCTGTTCTTTATCACCGGCACCTACATGTGGTGGCAAAAACGGCAATTGCAGCGCAAGGCGCGAAAACGACGCCAGCGTTAGCTCGCCCCTAATTTACGTACGCGAAGAAAGTGTAACATTACGTCCTTGCGATACTCCAAGTCGTAATCTCACTCAATCGTTGCGACAGGAGAAATACTGATGGCGCTGCGCCCATTGATTACCGGAGCACTGTTAATACTGGCTTCGACATCGACTCTGGCTTTTGAACACAAAGACTGGAATGTTTTGCTTCAGCAACATGTGCAACCGCAGCGCGGGGGTGTTGCCACGGCAGTGGGCTATGATGGAATCGCCGAGAACCATGAGGCCCTGCAATTGTATCTGGACAGTCTTTCCGCAGTCACTCAAGGTGAGTTCAACGCCTTCAGCCGCGATGAAAAACTGGCATTCCTGATCAACGCCTACAACGCCTTTACCGTTGAATTGATCCTTCGGGAAAATCAGCCTGATTCCATTCGCGATATTGGCAGTCTCTTTTCCGGCCCCTGGGACAAGGCATTCTTTTCCTTGCTGGGAGAGCCCCGAACGCTGGATGAACTGGAACATGAAATGATCCGGGGCAATCCGGACCTGATGGACCCCCGCATTCATTTCGCTGTGAACTGCGCCTCCATCGGCTGCCCAGCCCTGCGCGCCACCGCCTACACCGGTGAGCAGCTGGAAGCCCAGCTGGAGGACAGCACCACGCAATTTCTCAGCGACAAACAGCGCAACCGCTACAACAGCGAACAGGGAGCCCTGGAAGTCTCGAAGATTTTCGACTGGTATGAAGACGACTTTGAAGGCGCCGCCGGCAGCCTGTCCCATTACCTTCTGCAATACTCGGACACGCTGGGCATACCCGCCAATCGCCAAAAGGCACTGGACGACGGGGACCTGGAGGTGCAGTTTTTACCCTATGACTGGTCACTGAACTCCCAGTAATCCAACCAACACCAGGAGGGCCCAGGTATGGGCGCCTACCACGCCACCACCACACACCGCCTGCACAGCATCTGGTTGTCGTTTCGCAACCTGCCACGCTGGCTGCAGGGCTGGGTCGCCCTGATTCTGATGCCCCTCAACGGGGCCAGTCTGCTGTTGCTGGATACGTTCTCTGGACAGGCCATCGCGCTGGCCCTGCTGCTGGTTCTCGCCGTGAACCTGCCCCTGATGTGGCACCACCGTGGCATGAACAAGGACATGTCACTGGTGCATCTGCTGGCCTGGATTCCACTGGAAATCGCGTTGCTTGGGCAGCTGGCCGGGCGCTGGGGCGACGATCATCTGACACCGGCACTGTGGGGTTTTACCCTTGCGGTATTCATGGTCAACGCCATCAGCCTGTTCTTCGACGTGGCCGATGCCTGGTGCTGGGCTCAGGGAGACCGTCGAACGCTGCATCCTACTGAGGCAGTGGATCATTGAATCAGGATGATGAATAACGGTGCGAGTAATCGACTCACCATTCACTAAAGGTATTCCAGCGCCTCAGCTACATTACTGACGCCGATAACCTCCACTCCACTGGGCAATTTTCTGGGCAGGTTCGCCTTGGGCACAATGGCTTTTTTGAAGCCGTGCTTCACTGCTTCATGGAGCCGTTCCTGCCCTTGGGGTACGGGCCGAATTTCGCCGGATAACCCCACCTCGCCAAACACCACCAGTTCACGCTCCAGTGCCCGATCCCGGAAGCTGGACACAATGGCCAGCACCTGGGCCAGGTCGGCAGCGGTTTCAGTGACTTTGACCCCGCCGACCACATTCATGAACACATCCTGGTCGCCCACCTGAATGCCGCCATGACGGTGCAGCACGGCCAGCAGCATGGCGAGGCGATTCCCTTCGAGCCCCACACAAATACGCCGGGGGTTGCCGAAATGAGAGGCATCGACCAGTGCCTGCAGTTCCACCAACAATGGTCGCGTGCCTTCCCAGACCACGGTGACCAGCGAGCCCGACGCAATCTCGTCTGCCCGGTTAAGGAAAATGGCAGACGGATTTTTTACTTCTTTCAGACCTTCGCCTGTCATCGCAAAAACCCCCAGCTCGTTGACCGCGCCGAACCGGTTCTTCAAGCCCCGCAGGGTGCGAAAACGCGAATCCGTGGAATCTTCCAGCATCAACGAGCAGTCGATCATGTGCTCCAACACCTTGGGGCCCGCCAAGGTGCCATCCTTGGTGACATGCCCGACCAGCAACAGCACCGTACCGGTCTGCTTGGCATACCGGGTCAACGCGGCGGCGCATTCGCGTACCTGGGCCACACTTCCCGGTGCCGACTGTAACGCGGCGAGGAACATCACCTGAATAGAATCCACCACCAAAATACGCGGCTGCTCCTTGCGCGCCAGCTCCAGAATTTGCTCCACATCGGTTTCCGCCGCCAGACGCAGCTTTTCCTTGGGCAACTTCAGCCGGTCGGCGCGTAGAGCCACCTGGGCCGGCGACTCTTCGCCGGTGACATACAAGCAGGTTTCGCGGTCCGCCAGCTTGCATAGCGTCTGCAATAGCAAGGTCGATTTCCCTGCCCCCGGGTGGCCACCAATCAGGATCGCGGAACCCGGCACGAAGCCACCGCCCAACACCCTGTCCAGTTCGCCCATACCCGCACTGATCCGCGGCATTTCTTCCAGCACGATGTCATTGAGACTTTGCACTTCGCAAAGCTGACCGGAAAAACCGCCTCGATTGCCCGCCCCTTTGGACGACGGCGTAGCGGGATCATGGACAAATTCCTGCAAGCTGTTCCAGGCGCCGCACGCCGGACACTGCCCCTGCCATTTCGGGAAGTCAGCCCCACAATCGGTGCACACAAAGGCGGTTTTTTTCTTGGCCATGAAAACCCAGTTCAAAGTTGAAAGTGTAAAGTTGAAACACAGGCCCGGCCGCTCTGAGCTGACAGGCTATGCCCGCGATTCATGATTGACTGAGGAAAGCGTTCAAAGCACAAAAGCACTTCAAAAGGCTGCGGCGCGGCTCCAGTGCTCATCATCTGGCACCCAACCACCATTCGCGCCTTTCAACTTTAAACTTTGCACTTTCAACTAAACAACCACTCGCTCTGGCCGATCGGTGATCTGACAGAATAATTCATAACTGATGGTGCCACAGGCACGGGCCACGTCATCCACATCGACGACGTCGCCCCACAACTCGACCTCATCGCCAACCTGAGCGCTCAGGCCAGTCACATCAATAGTCAACATATCCATGGAAACGCGGCCAACCAGCTCCGTGACGACGCCGTTCACCGCCACCGGAGTACCACTGGAGGCATGACGCGGATAGCCATCACCGTAGCCCACCGCAACCACGCCAACCTGGCGAGGTTCGGTTGCGGTCCAGGTCGCGCCGTAGCCCACGCTTTCGCCCGCCTCGACGGCATTAATGGCAATCAAACGGGCAGTAAACCGGTGACTGACCGCCAGGCCCAATTCGCTGGCCGTTTGCCAATCAAAGGGCGAGGAGCCGTACAGCATGATGCCCGGACGCACTCGCTGTGCATGAGCCCGGGGGTAGCGCAACAGCGCCGCAGAGTTCGAGGCCGACAACGGCAACATCAGCTGCTCCGCCACCTGACCGGCGACCAGCAACTGTTTCTCGGAATAGGCATCTTGCCCCACATCCGCACAGGCAAAATGGCTCATCAAACCCACCGGCGCCATGTCCGCCGCCCGCAATTGCGCCGCTGCCTGCAGGGCGATATCCGGGCGAAAGCCAAGGCGGTTCATGCCTGTATTCACTTTCAACCAGATGCGAACCGGGCAAGGGTTCGCCAACAGCAAATCCACTTGCCATAGCGAGTGCACGACCACTTCAAGGGAAAGCCGCTCCGCCTCCTTCAGTTCTTCGGCATCGAAGAAACCTTCCGCAACAAGAATCGGCAAGGTCATGCCGTGCTCCCGGAGTGCGCGCGCCTCTTCCACCAGCGCCACCCCCAGCCCTGCGGTGCTCCCATGCATGGCATCCGCCGCCAGCAACAAACCATGGCCGTAACCATTGGCCTTGACCATGGCAAACACCTCAGCCCCATCAGCAAGCTGCCGGGCCAGACGCGCATTATGAGCCAGCGCTGCAGGGCGAATTTCGACTCGGGTGCCTCTCATGAAAAGTGCCGTAAAATGCCTGACGCCTGACGCCTGACACTTAAAGAGCAGGATTTCGCATCCGGCGTTTTATTCATCCCCGGCCGCCAGTTGCGCATAGTATTCCGGCGCCAGATCGTCGAAGCGAGTGAACTCGCCGCGGAAGGCCAGCCGCACGGTACCGATAGGACCATTACGCTGTTTACCGATAATGATTTCAGCCACGCCGCGCTCGTTGCTGTCCTTGTTGTACACCTCGTCCCGGTAAAGGAATACGATCAAATCCGCATCCTGCTCAATCGCCCCGGATTCACGCAGATCCGACATCACCGGGCGCTTGTTAGGCCGCTGCTCAAGGGAGCGGTTCAACTGGGACAACGCCAGCACCGGGCAATTCAGCTCTTTGGCAAGCCCCTTTAGGGAGCGGGAAATTTCCGAGATTTCATTCACCCGATTTTCCACCCCTGGCACCTGCATCAGCTGCAGGTAATCGACCATGACCAAGCCCAGCTCGCCGCCGCATTCACGTGCTACCCGGCGGGCCCGCGCGCGCATTTCCAGGGGGCTCAGGGCCGGCGTATCATCGATAAAAATTTTCTGCTCGCTGAGCATATGAATCGCAGAGGTAATACGCGGCCAATCGTCCTTTTCCAGATTACCGGAGCGAATCGCGCCCTGATTGATCCGCCCCAATGAAGAAAGCATCCGCATGACGATGGATTCCGCCGGCATTTCCATGGAGAACACCAGCACAGGCTTGCTGCTCTTGATTGCCACGTTTTCGCACAGGTTCATGGCAAAGGTGGTTTTACCCATGGAAGGTCGTCCCGCGACGACAATCATATCCGCAGGCTGGAGCCCGCCAGTCATCTTGTCCAATTCTTCAAACCCGGACGTCAGGCCGGTGAGCGAACTCTTGGTTTTGTACAGCTCATCGATGCGGTCCACTGCCTTCTTCAACACCGATTTGATGGCCTGCGGCCCATCGCCCTTTTTCTGCTGCTCGGCAATCTCGAAAATGGCGGATTCCGCCTCATCGAGAATCTCCAACGATTTACGGCCTTCGGTATTGAAGGCGCCATCCGCCACCTTATGCGACACATTGATTAGCTGTCGCAGGATGCTGCGCTCACGGACGATATCCGAATAGGCGGCAATATTGGCCGCACTGGGGGTGTTACGCGCCAGCTCGGAAAGGTAGCTCATGCCACCGATGGATTCGAGCTGCCCCAGGTTATTGAGTGCCTGGGAGACAGTGACCAGATCGCTGGGATTTTCTTCTTCCACCAGCTGGGCGATCACCTCGAAAATCTGGCGATGCTCCTTACGGTAGAAGTCCCGCGAGCCAACGCGCTCAGCCACATCATCCCAAGCGCTGTTATTGAGCAGAAGGCCACCCAGCACCGCCTGCTCCGCCTCCACCGAATTAGGAGGAATACGCAGATTTTCGGGCAGGTGTTTATCCAGCGACATGGGTTCATTCATGGGTAGGCCAACGTGTTGGGAAAATAGAGTTAAAAGACCAAGGTTTAAAGTGGAAACGCGATTAAGGCATGCTCCAATCGGTAGAGGCTATAAGCCGCGACACCATTGTGCCCGTGACCTCCGACCGCCAAGAGCAAACCGGCTTCACTCGCGTTTCAACTTTAAACTTTGAACTGCTCTTCAACGAAAAAGGGCACTGCCCTTTCAGACAATGCCCTGATTCTGTCACCGTGCCCCCGCAGGGGCAAACCGGTTGTCAGTTCTGTCGATTACTCGGCAGGAACCACAGCCAGCTTAATGGTCACAGTGACCTCGGCGTGCAACGCCAGGTCGATTTCGAACTCACCAGTGGTGCGCAGTGCACCGTGGGGCAGCTTCACTTCTGCTTTTTCCACATCCACGCCAGTGGAGGAAGAAATGGCTTCCGCGATGTCGCGGGTACCCACAGAACCAAACAGCTTGCCTTCGTCGCCTGATTTGGCGGCGATGGAAACCGTGGCTTCGCTCAGCTTCTCGGCGCGTTCCTGAGCAGCACCCAGCTGCTCGGCAGCGTGCTTCTCCAGCTCAGCACGACGCTGTTCCACTTCGGCCAGATTGGTCTTGGTGGCAGGCAGCGCTTTGCCTTGCGGGATCAGGAAGTTACGGCCGTAACCGGAACGTACGTCTACCACTGCGCCCAAATCGCCCAGGTTCTTGATCGTTTCCAGCAGGATCACTTGCATGATGGTCCCCTCGGCTTAATTGTCGTGGCTGTCAGAGTACGGCAGCAGCGCCAGGAAGCGAGCCTGCTTGATAGCAGAGGCCAGCTGACGCTGGTAGCGTGCCTTGGTGCCGGTGATACGGCTGGGCACGATCTTGCCAGTCTCGGTGATGTAGGCTTTCAGGGTGTCGAGATCTTTGTAATCGATGTACTCAACACCTTCCGCGGTAAAGCGGCAGAACTTGCGGCGGCGATAAAAACGGGCCATTGGATAATCTCCTGTCGAATCCTTAGTTGAGGCTTTGCAGCGTTTGGGCAAGCAGTTGCAAACGGTCCCGGGCGTCTCCTTTGTATCCGGCGCGGCTGAGGCATCCGGTTACCTTGATTCGCTGACCCTCTTTCAGGCCCTTGGCCTGTTGGGTCATCCCACCCGCCAGAATAACGGCGATGCGGGCCTGGACTTCACGGGGATGTCCGTCTTCCAATTGCCGGGAGCGGTGTTCCAGCCAGACTCGCTGACGGGGCACTCCGGCTGGAGTCAGGGCCACCTTTTCCAAGGTGACGATCACACCAGTGAGTTCGCAGTGGTTGCTTTCCAAAATTAGCTGGCAGCCCCTTCCTTCTCGTCATGCTTCGCCAGCGGGGACGGCTCGGTAACAGCGTTGTCGCGACGAATTACGAGGTGACGGATTACGGCATCGTTAAAGCGGAAAGTGTTTTCCAGCTCGCCCAGGGTCTCGCCGTCACATTCAATGTTCAGCATCACATAGTGAGCTTTGTGGATCTTGTTGATCGGGTATGCCAACTGACGACGGCCCCAATCTTCAACACGGTGGATAGTGCCTTTGCCATCGGTCACGATCGCGCTATAACGCTCGACCATGGCAGACACCTGTTCGCTCTGGTCCGGGTGAACCAGGAACACAACTTCGTAATGACGCATGTTAGCTCCTTACGGTTGCGACGCCTCACGACGCCAATTCAGCTTCCCGCCGTGATCGCAATCAACAAGCGGTGAAGCAAGGAGACCTGCATCCCTGTCCCGGAAAACCGGAGGGAGACGCAGGAAGCGCGCGATTCTATCCCATTGCAGGGGGCAACCTCAAGGCATATCCATTGCCATCTGCCGGCGACGGACGTATGCTCAAGTAAAACAAAACGCTACAAACGCTTACAAAAAGCGTCGTTAACCCCAAGCCCCTGAAAAAAAAGGGGAAAACAACAACAATGGGATACGACAATGCACATCCGAGCCTTGGCTACCGGCCTGTGTGGTTTTTGCTTGCTGACTCCGGTTCACGCTCAGGAGCTCGCCCCCCCCTGTGGCAACCCGGTAGCCGTGCCTGACAAACCGCTGCTTGAGGACTACCCGGACTACAGCAATTTCCTGCTGCAGATCATGAAATACAAGCAGGCCCAGCGCGACCGGGCAATCCACCGCAATGCCTGCCCGGACGATTATCTGCCCCACTCCGTGGCCAGCAGTGATCCGACCGTCATCGACGAGCCGGAGACCCTTTCCAGCGCCCTGGCGCGCACCGGCAAATTGCAGCAGATCGATTACCAGCGTAATCGCACCTGGTATAACCGCTCCACCTCAAAAAGCTTTGTGCTCCCCCCCCTCGGCGGCGACACACTGGCCAGCGAACGCATCCGCACCCTTCTGGCCAACGCAGGCTCTGACACCCCATTGTTCCTACCCATGACCATTGTTGGCATGCAGCTCGAGGGCATCAATGATGGCGGGGAAGCCCAGCAGCAGGAGGCGCAGTTCAGTTATGAGTTGCTCCCCAAGCAGGAGCGCCAGGCCAGCCGCGCGGCGTTTATTGCCGACAGCCAGCAGCAGTTCAGCGGCGTTTACAGAAGTGGCAACCTGCTTCTGTATCTGGATAACGCCGGCGAGCCCTTCCTTATAGAGGGCACCGTGGAGGGGAGGCTGAAGTAACCATGAACGGGCACGCGCTACAGACCACCATTATACTGATTAGTGTCATGGCGCTAACCCTGAGCGGGCAAGCGCTGGCCGCCCAGGACGTGGAATCACCGCAAGATGCGCTGGCCCGTGCTGTGGGGCCAAGGCCGGAAATTCGCGACTACACACGGCAGGACCGGTTCGTCACGGACCTGCTTGCCTGGCAACGCCACAAAAGTGAATTGGAGGCCAAGCTGGCCCGGGGAGAATCCATTGCCCCCCCCACACCGGCTCCACAGCCCAATTGGCATCACGTCACCGGCCCGGAAGACCTGGATACCGCGCTGCACAATGCGCAAGGCTACAAACAGCCGAACTACCAGGCCCCCATTCGCTATGACCGCACCACCCACCTGAGCTTCCCGCTGGCGCCGCTACCGCAACAACAGCTGTCAGAAAAGGCACTAACCGGCGAACCACCGGTATCAACCGATCCGGCCAAAGAAGACATTCCGGAAACGCTACTTGAAGACAACACCCGACTGCAGCGGGAAATGGCCGCCAGCCAAGCGAACCAGCCAGCACCCACCGTCAATCGACAGCACTTTGTCAGCCACTCTGAACTGAGATAAAACAGCAGAAAGACAATGGGGCGGACACAGCAGCCTCGCGACTTGTGCTGCCGCCGCGAACGCAACTTTCTCGCGCTTACCCGCTCAACGGGAAAAGGTTTTTCCCCGCACCGCGAATAACACCACCCCGGTTGCCACGGACACATTGAGGCTCTGCACCTCACCAGACATGGGAATTTCCAGCAACTGATCGCACTTTTCACGGGTCAGACGTTTCAGGCCGCTACCCTCTGCCCCCATCACGATGGCCAATGATTCCGGCGCCTCAAAGGTAAACAAGGACTCACTTCGCTCTTCCAGAGCCGTGCCCACCACCCATACTCCGCGGTCACGTAGCTGGTCCAGCAGGCTGGCCAGATTACCCACCTCGTAATACGCCAGACTCTCGGCAGCACCCACAGCAGTACGACAAGCCACCGGGGTCAGGCCAGCCGCATTGCGGCGCGGCACGATCACGCCTTGCACGCCGGCCGCATCCGCACTTCGCAGGCAGGCGCCCAGATTATGCGGGTCGGTGACGTTTTCCAGGATCAGCAGCAACGGATTGGCCGGCTTGCCGTCCAACCACTGCAGCAGGGCGCTTTCGTCCGCCGGCCGGCGTGGGCGGGCCCGCGCCACGATGCCCTGATTCTGCGGGCCGGCATGCTTTTCCAGCACTTCGCGGCGGGCGCGCTGCACGGCAATACCGAAATCCTTTGCCGCCTGAATCATGGCGGCAAGGCGCGGGTCATCCCGGTCTGCGCGGGTATCCTGCACAAACAGCTCCAGCACCGCCTCCGGGCGATGCCGCAGCAGCGCTTCCACCGCGTGGAAGCCGGAATACATCAGGGGTTTATTCATAACGACGCCTGCACACTACACTCACCACGCAAGCACGTGATACGCGGTGGAGATGGAATCAAAACGCAGGAGCGGCGCCTGGGCCGCAAATATCCCTGAATGCGCCAGATATTCGCGGCTCAAACGCCGCTCCTACGGGAAGTAAGGCCCGGGCCTTTAGCTTTTCTTGCTGCGGCGCGCGGCCTTCTTGCCTCGGGGTGGGCCTTTGCGTTTAGCTTTGGGCTTGGGGATATCGCCCTTGGCCAGCTTTTCCCGCTCGGACGAGCCCGAGTCAGCCTTCGCACCTTTTCCTGAACGCCCCCCTCTGCCTCGACCACCGGACGGCTTTTTCTTACTGCCGGCCTTGGGGCGACCTTTTCCGCTGGGCGTAAAGGACTCCAGCTGCAGGTCGATCTTGCGGTCTTCGGTATGCACCGCCGCCACGCAGACCGTGACAGCATCGCCCAGCCCGAACTGACGACCACTACTTTCACCGGTGAGGGTCAGGCTCACTTCATCGAAGTGGTAGTAGTCACTGTCCAGGTTCGCCACATGCACCAGACCATCAATGTGCAAGTCGCTGAGCTGCACAAACAACCCGAAACTGGCGACACCGCTGATAGTGCCTTCAAACACCTGACCCAGGTGCGCCTCCATGAACTGGCATTTGAGCCAGGACACCACATCGCGGGTTGCCTCATCGGCACGACGCTCAGTCATGGAGCACTGCTCACCAATGGCCACCATGTCCGCCTGGTTATAAGGCAGGATTTGCTGACGCGGGATTTCCGGCAAGTCACCCGGGTTGTCCACGTGATTCGGCTCGCCGTTACTGCGAATCAGGAAGCGGATGGCACGATGCACCAACAAATCCGGGTAGCGTCGAATCGGTGAGGTGAAATGGGTGTACGCCTTGTACGCCAACCCGAAGTGCCCCTTGTTTTCGGCCTCATACTTGGCCTGACTCATGGTGCGCAACATCATGGTCTGGATCACGTTGCGATCCGGGCGATCCAGAATTTCCTCGCGCAGGTCCTGGAAGACATAAGGCTTCGGCGGCGCGCCTTCCGACCAGGCGATGCTCAGGCCCAACCCGCCAAGGAACTGCTGCAACTTGGCCAGGCGCTCTTCCTTGGGCGGCTCATGGTTACGGTAAAGCGCCGGCACACCGGCTTTCTCCAGCAACTTGGCGGAACAGATGTTGGCGGCCAGCATGGCCTCCTCGATCATGATATGCGCCACATTGCGCTGCACCGGCACAATCGCTTCGATCTTCTTGTTCTCGTCGTAAATGATGCGGGTGTCATCGCTGTCAAAGTCGATGGCACCGCGCTCTTCACGACGACGGCGCAGGGCCAGGAACATTTCGTGGAACGACCAGATCATGTCCAGGGACTCATCGTCCAGGCTGGCCACAGTATCCTGCGCCAGCTTGGATTCCGGCTCTTCGATGATCGCGCCGACCTTGTTGTAGGTCAGGCGGTGCCGCGAGCGCATCACCCCTTCACGGAAAATAAACCGGGTGAGGCGACCGTTGGCGGAAATCTTCATGTCGCAGTACAGACACAGGCGGTCCACATGGGGGTTCAGGGAACATAACCCGTTGGACAGCGCCTCCGGCAGCATCGGAATCACCCGATTGGGGAAGTACACGGAATTACCGCGTTTGGCCGCTTCCTGATCCAGCTCGGAGCCGGGATGCACATAATGGCTCACATCGGCGATGGCCACGATCAGGCGCCAGCCACCGCGGGGACGACGCTCTACATAAACCGCATCATCGAAATCCCGGGCGGTTTCATCATCGATGGTAACCAGTGGCAAATCACGCAGATCCACCCGGTGGGCCTTGGCCTTGTGAGGCACCTTGCCACCGAACTTCTCCGCGGCGGCTTCCACCCCTTCCGGCCAGACATGGGGAATCTCAAAGCGGCGTAGCGCCACTTCCACTTCCATGCCAGCCTCATCCGGGGTAGCAATAATCTCTTCCAGGCGCACCAGCACATGGTGATCGCGGCTGGGGTACTGGGTAATGGTGGCGCGAACATGGTCGCCGGGGTTTGGCTTGATGCCGTTCTTGTCCTCGATCAGGACTTCTTTGGTGATGCGGCGGTTTTCCGGCTCGATAAAGCTGATCCCCGCTTCCTGGGAATAGCGGCCAATCACTTCCGTGGCCACACGTTCGGTGATTTCGACGATCCGGGCTTCTTTCTTGCCAAAGCGGTTATAGCCCGCATTGCTGACCAGCACCCGGTCCCCGTCCATGACGTTTTCCATCTGCCGGGGGGCGAGAAACAGGTCTCCCTGGGTCTTGTCGTCCGGAATCAGGAACCCAAAGCCATCTTTATGGCCCTGTACCCGACCGGCGATCAGATCCATTTTGGACACCACGCCAACCTTGCCGTTGCGGTTCTGAACCAGCTGGGCATCACGGAGCATGGCCTTGATACGGCGATCCAGCCCGACTTCGCCCTCTTCATCCACTTCCAGCAGCTGTGCCAGCAGCTCAAACGACAGGGGCTTACCCTGATCATTGAGCACATCCAGAATCAGCTCCCGGCTGGGAACAGGGTTTTCGTACTTTTCCGCCTCTCGGTCGGCATGGGGATCGCTATAGCGTTTTTTTGAGGTCATCGAAGATTTTTTCGAAAAGGAATTTGACATTGGCCCATCATATACTAGAATGCACCCGCTTTCGCGATGAACGGCTAATAAATTTAGCCCACGCATAGCGAAGCCGAGGTGGTGAAATTGGTAGACACGCTAGCTTCAGGTGCTAGTGCTCGCAAGGGCGTGGAGGTTCAAGTCCTCTCCTCGGCACCAATTAAGAAAGAGGGCTCCCAAACGGGGGCCCTTTTTCGTTTCGGGCCCGGCCCAACCCCCAATCACTGATAGCGCAGGTCCATATGACACTCCTTCGCCCCGTGATCGCTGCACTTGTGCTGGCCTGTGGCCTGGCCCTGGCTCCCGTGGCCACCTACGCCGACCCAGGCAATTCGGTGCAAAGCACCGAATCTGTCCACCCGGCCATTCAGCAGGCCGACGCTCACCGGGAGAAAGAAGCCCGCCGCAAACGCTACCTGCTGTTTTTCCCCATCGCCGTGGTCGGCGTCACCCTGGCACTGATTGTGATTACCCGCCGCAAGTAAACACCACCACACTCAGTGGTGGTGCGAGCCCCCCTGCATCGGCTTACCGTCTGCCTGGTAGAAACCACTGGCGCCATGCTCGACAAACCCCAACGCAATCATTTTCCGCAGGAAAGGATCGGCTTCATTGTCGCCAATATCAGCGAAATCGGTACTGGGCCATTTTCGCCACCGATCAAACGTATCACTCATTGATTCTCGCTGAAGAGACACCAGCTGCCATTGCTGGGTCCTATCCGCCACCCGGGCAGGCACGCCTACCCGCTCCAGCCACAGCACCTGGCCATACTCCACATTCTGATATGCCTGCACCGGGCACCCCAGCACCACGGCATCACCGCCTTCCACTCGGGCAAAACCCGCGTCTTCAGGCTGCGGCCAGCCAGTCACCCCCTGCCAACGGGTTTCTTTTCCCAACGCCCTCAGATCGCCTGCCGGATACCAGATGGAACGCTCATAGCCGGGAAAAGAACGCAGCAGCGATGCACTTTCTGCCTCTTTCTTCCAGACGCTGATCACATCCCCACGCTGCCAGGCCACCTGATTGCCGGAACGATAAAAATCCACCTGGTGACGACCTTCTTCCGAAAAAACCTGATAGCGGGCATGCAGCACCTGCCCTTCTCCCTGAAGGGAACCGTCAACACATTGTGCGCAAACCTCACCCGCCAACATCAAACTGACCAAGGCCCATAGAATTTTCATTTTTTCACTCCATAAAAAACGGGCACCCTGGCGGGCGCCCGTGAATCTTGCAGGGAAAGACTATTTCGGCAGCAAGCCACCAGCGTGAGCCATGACATGGAAGATCAGGCTTTGCTCATTGGTCCCCGTCAACAGATGCGCCCCCGGGCCTCGTGCCCAAACACCGACATCTTCCCCGGCATGGGTCTCGCTACCCAATGGCACCAGCGCTTCCTGGTGATAACCGGAAGCCTCGGTGTCCACCGCCGTCAAATCCTTGCGGCCAGCATTCGGGGCACCGCCATAAACCGCGTCAGCGTCAGTTTCATTCCCCAGGTCGGCAAAACCCAAGCCGTTGGTATAACCGAGCGTGGTATAAGGCATATTGTCTGATGCCAGCGTCGGGGTGCTTTCCGGCTCACCGCTGCCATTATTGGTCACGACCTTACCGAGAATCGGATTCCCCCGAGTGGGGTAACCCGCAATAGTGAACACATGGCTGTGGTCGGCGGTAACGATTATCAAGGTGTCTTCCGCACTGGTCTTGTCCATGGCAGCCTGCACCGCATTAGAAAACTCCACCGCATCAGTCAACGCGTTATAGGCGCTGCCGGCATGGTGACCGTGATCAATACGCCCGGACTCCACCATCAGGAAATACCCGTCCTCATTCCGGGAAAGCACATCGATACTTTTTTCCGTCATCTCTGTCAGCGAGGGCTCATCCTTGGCGTTCGCGGTTCGGTCTGCGTCGTAGCTCATGTGGCTACTGGTAAACAAGCCCAGCACCTGCCCCACCGTGGCGGCATCCACCGCATTAAGCTCGGCACCGGTTTCCACATAGGAACCGGACGGGTGTGCGGTTTTCCATTCCGCAGTCAGATCGCGGCCATCAGTACGCTTACCGCCATCGACATCCGAAATAAAATGACGGCGACCGCCCCCCATCACCACATCAATGCCATCGCCAATATCAAACGAGACCAGCTGATCGGCGATATCCTTACAACCACTGGTGGCAGCTTCTGCCGTCAACCCATCATCCGATTCCCAGTTACGCTCCGGGCTTTTCGCATAGGTTGCTGCCGGAGTGGCATGGGTAATGCGCGCAGTAGAGATGATCCCCGTGCTTTTGCCCATATCTTCCGCCAGCTCCAGAGCAGTCACCAGCTCCTTTCCCTGACTGGAAGCACAATCAGCCCGCACCACTTCCTCACTGACACCGAGCACGCCAGCTTTGGTTTTTACACCGCTCATCATGGCCGTCATGGTGCCCGCCGAATCCGGGGTCTGCTGGTTGGTATTGTACGTTTTCACCAAACCGGTAAAGGGCATTCTTTCAAAGCTGAGTTGGTACTCTTCACCGTCAAGCCCCTGCATTTGCCCTGCCAGGATTCGTGCGGCGGTGACGGTAGAAATACCCATACCATCGCCCACAAAGAGGATCACATTTTTCGCCGCACCCGCAGGGTTAACGACCTTTCGCTCGGCGGCAGCATCCACCTTCGCTTCAGCTTCGGTGTACCACTCACTAGAAAGCTGATCACTACTGAAGGACAGCGGACTGCCTCCGCCAGTGTCGCCACCCGCAGTGCCACCATCATCACTATCGCTGCCACCACAACCGTAGAGCAGTACCGAGGCCGAGATTGCCAGAACCAGATATTTCATTTTCATTGTCATGCTCCTTTTATTCGGCCGGGGTCAGCGCGGTGGCGCGGGTCATGATATGGAACAAGGTGTTCTGCTCCACGTTACCCTGAACCAGCCAGGAATCAGCGCCGATAGCGTGCAGGGAAATGTCTTCACCCGCGTGGGTTTCAGATCCCATGGGCACCAGTGCTTCCTGGTGGTAACCCGGCGTTTCCGTATCCACACCGCTCAGATCCTGACGACCACTCAGGGGCGCGCTGGCATAACGTGCATCGGCATCGGTTTCCGCGCCCAAATCCGCATAGCCAAGGCCGTTGGTATAACCCAGCGTAGTGTAAGCATTGCCCTCTGAATCACCCGTGGGAGCCGCTTCCGGAGCGCCCGCGCCATCATTGGTGACGACTTTGCCCAGAATGGGGTTGCCTTTAGTCGGGTAGCCCGCAATGGTAAAGACATGGCTATGGTCAGCCGTCACCAGAATCAGGGTGTCATCCAAATCCACCTTGTCGACCACAGCCTGAACCGCGTCGGAAAATGCCACTGCATCGTGCAAGGCATTGTAGGCATTGCCGGCATGGTGGGCGTGGTCAATACGGCCGCTTTCCACCATTAGAAAATAGCCTTCTTCATTTTTTTCCAACACGTCTACAGCCGCGACAGCCATGTTGCCAACGGTGGGCTCATCCGCACCACTGGCCTGCCGGTCTGCGTCGTAACTCATGTGCGAAGAAGTGAACAACCCCATTAGCTTATCGGCATTGGCCAGATCTGCCGTGGCCAGTTCATTACCGGTTTCTACATACAGGGCGGTGCTATCCGAATTCTCATAACGGTCCAGCCATTCCTGTGTCAGGTCACGGCTGTCCGCACGCTTGCCTCCATCGGCAGCGGGAAGGAAATGGCGCCGCCCTCCCCCCAGCACTACATCAATACCGTCGCCTAAATCGTAGGACACCAACTGATCAGCAATATCCTTGCAGCCATTGGCTTTCGCCTCATCGGTAAGGCTGTCATCGGATTCCCAGTTACGCTCCGGAACCTGGGCATAAGTGGCGGCTGGCGTGGCGTGAGTGACCCGGGCAGTGCTCACCACCCCGGTTGACCGACCGGTGGCTTCCATCAGGTCTAGAAAGGTGTACAGCTCGTTGCCCTGGGACGAGGCGCAATCACCGCGCAGGCCATCGCTGCTGATATTGATCATGCCCGCTTTATTCTTGATACCACTCATCATGGCGGTCATGGTGCCGGCGGAATCCGGGGTCTGCTGGTTGGTGTTATAGGTTTTGACCAGCGCGCTGTAGGGAAACTGCTCGAAAGACAACAGATTTTCTTCCCCATCACTGCCATCCAGCTGCCCTTGCAGGATTCGCGCAGCGGTGAGGGTAGAAATCCCCATGCCGTCACCCACAAACAGGATCACATTTTTAGCTTTTACGTCATGGCGTTCCTGAGCCATTTTCTCAGCAACCTGAGACTGGCCATCAGCAAACCACTGGCTGGATATCTGATAAGAGGGTACGGACACGCTGGCGCCATGAGCAGCAGTAACGACCCCTACTGCAAGGCCAGTCAGCGCCACCCGCAAAATGCGTTTGGACATGAAAAATCCCCGATATTCGATGAATGAACGAGGCACCATCTAACCGGGGTTTTGTTTCATTTTGATCACAGGAAATCGACAGCTTCGTGTTTTGTGAACAAGCTTCAATTATGTGCTGACAGGCACCTGCATAAAGAGCATACACCATAAAAAAAGGGCAACCGAAGTCACCCTTTTCCGTTCTCTTATCTTACGCAAGCGCGTTACGCGAACGGGTGCCGCTTGATGATGGTTTCCACCCGGTCCGGGCCAGTGGAAATAATATCGATGGGCGCGCCGGTGATTTCCTCGATGCGCTGCAGGTAAGCCTTGGCGTTGGCCGGCAGATCGTCTTCCGACTTCACCCCCAGGGTGGACTCGCTCCAGCCCGGCAGACTTTCGTAAACCGGTTTCACTTCTTCGTAGCTGTCCGCATCCCAGGCGCACTCCAGCGAATTGCCGGCCGCATCCTGATAGCCCACGCAGATGTTGATCTCTTCCAGACCATCCAGCACGTCCAGCTTGGTCAGGCACAGGCCGGTGATGGAGTTGATCTGGATGGAGCGTTTCAGCGCCACCGCATCGAACCAGCCGCAACGACGGGCGCGGCCGGTGGTGGAACCGAACTCGTGACCTTTCTCGGCCAGGTAACGGCCATTTTCGTCAAACAGCTCGGTGGGGAACGGGCCGCTGCCCACCCGGGTGGTGTAGGCCTTGGTGATACCCAGCACATAGTCCAGATATAACGGGCCGAACCCGGTGCCGGTGGCGGTGCCACCAGCGGTGGTGTTGGAGCTGGTCACGTACGGGTAGGTACCGTGGTCGATATCCAGCAGAGTGCCCTGGGCGCCCTCGAACATGATGTTCTCGCCGCGCTCGCGGGCACCGTGCAACACGGCAGTCACATCGGTAACCATGCTGCGCACGTCTTCGCCCAGCTGCAGGGTTTCATCCAGGGTTTTCTGGAAATCCACCGGCTCGGCATTGTAGTAGCTGCGCAGGACGAAGTTGTGGTAATCCATCACCTCGCCCAGCTTGGCGGCAAACAGCTCGCGCTGGTACACATCACCCAGGCGCAGGCCACGGCGAGCCACCTTGTCTTCATAGGCAGGGCCGATGCCACGGCCAGTGGTGCCGATTTTCTTGTTGCCTCGGGCCGCTTCACGGGCCTGATCCAGCGCCACGTGCACCGGCAGGATCAGCGGACAGGCCGCCGACAGACGCAGGCGCTCGCGTACCGGCACACCCTGATCTTCCAGGCCACCGATTTCCTTGAGCAAAGCCTCCAGGGAAAGCACCACGCCGTTACCGATCAGGCACTGCACATCTTCGCGCAGAATGCCTGACGGGATCAGGTGCAGGACCGTCTTCTGGCCATCGATCACCAGGGTATGGCCGGCGTTATGGCCGCCCTGAAAGCGGGCCACCAGTGAGGCCTGATCGGTCAGCAGATCGACGATCTTGCCTTTGCCTTCATCACCCCACTGGGTGCCGAGAATGACTACGTTCTTACCCATGATTGCTTGCTGCCATCTGTTCAGGAAAAAGGAAATTCGGTTTAAAGGTCGGTCACAACCCAGCCATCGGCCTGGGCGACCAGGCGACGCTGGCATCCCAGCTCAGCCGGGTCATTATCGGCGCCGGGCAAGGCCAGCACCACGCGCTCACCCTGCTCACGCAGGGCGGCAACGGTGGTCGCAAAGGTGGCGTCCTGCAGCGAACCTTCCGCCAGAATACCGGTGAGCGCGGCAGATTCCGCCCGCTCCGCCAGCATCTTCAAATCTGCACTGAAGCCGGTGGCCGGACGGGCCCGGCCAAAGACTTCGCCAATGTGGTCGTAACGACCGCCCTTGGCCACCGGCTCACTCTCACCGGGCAGGTACGCCGCAAACACGCAACCGGTGTGATAGTGGTAGCCGCGCAGCTCACCCAGATCCAGGTGCAACTGCACACCGCGGGCACCCAGCACATCGACCAGCACGGCCAACTCATCCAGTGCCGCCATAGCACCCGGGAAAGGCGACAGCAGCGCCCGTGCTTCGGTCAGCACGTCCACGCCGCCCGCCAACCAGGGCAAGGCTGCCAGGGCTTTACCGGCAGCGGCGGGCATATCATGGCTGGCAATGAAGGTGTCCAGCTCTACCCGCGCCTTGCGGACATAAATGTCTTCCAGCTGGCTCTGCTGACTGTCACTCAAGTCACAGCTGTCGAGCAGGCCACGGAACAACCCCACGTGCCCCAGATCCAACACCACATGATGGTCCACACCTGACAGGGTCAGCGTTTCCAGCAGCAGCGAGATCACTTCCAGGTCACTGTCGGTGCCAGAATGACCGAACAGCTCCACGCCCAGCTGATAAGGCAGGCGCGTGCCACCGGCCACAATCGGGCGGGTACGCAGGGCGCTGGAGCAGTAACAAAGGCGGGAAGGAGCATTGCGGCGCAGACTGTGGGCATCCATACGCGCCACTTGCGGAGTAATATCCGCACGGACACCCATCAGGCGCCCGGTGAGCTGGTCGGTAATCTTGAAGGTTTCCCGCTCCAGATCACGGCCACCGCCGTTCAGCAGGGATTCCATGAACTCGATCAACGGCGGAAAGACAAGTTCATAGCCCCAGCGCTGATACAGATCCAGCGTCTGACGACGCAGCTGCTCGATGGCCCGGGCGCGACCCGGGAGGACTTCTTCTACCCCGTCGGGCAGTAGCCACTGTTCTTCCTGATTCATCATTTACGACCGCATCAGTAATAACAGGCCCGCACCCAATACCATGAGCACCAGCCCCATAATTCGCAGCAGGCGACTATCCAGACGCGCCACCTGAAGTGCTGCCTGGCGCGCACGCATAGGCGCCAGAAACAGCGGAAGGCCTTCTATGATCAACACCAGACAAAGCGCCTTGATCAATAAACTGAAATCCATTGTTCCTGCCAGACAGCCACAAAAAAACCGGGAGCCTGCGCGCCCGGTTGCGGCATTCTACCACGGTCTCCCCGTGGCAGATAGGTTACCGACGGATGGATCGCCGTGGCCAAATCCGCTACGGATTCACCCGCACATCGTAGCGGACAACCCCTTGATTCCCCGGCAATAACTGCCCGGAGAACAACCACTGCAGCGCCCCCTCATAACCCGGCCCGTTGCTGCCATCCGGCGTACTCAGGCTACAGCCAGACAGATCGTCCGGCAGCGCGGCCGGGCACACAGCCGCCGCATTCAGGGCGCTGAATGCGGGCGTGCTGTCGTTCACCGTTACCTCGGCCAACGCCTTGGCGCCCTGATTGCTGAAGATCAGGCGGTAACGGAGCACGTCTCCAGGGGCGGCCTGGTTTGCCGTGCCATCACTGCTGTCCACATCATCCGCCGTGCCCTGTACGCCGTCCGGCCCGATGTTGCGCACCTGTTTTTCAAGCCGCAACTTGCCTGCAGAAAGACGGGTGGTATCGCGCACCTGCACCTGCGCCTGCAAACCGGTCCCCGTAAACGCCTGAGACGCCAACAAGGGCCGGGAATGCAGCGCATCCAGAGGCGCATCCGCCGGCGCAAAGACTTTCACCAGCAGGCAAACGCTATCGCCGGCCTGCACGGCAACGCCGGTCACCGGCTGAGCGGCCTCCCCGCTATCCAGAACACCATTACAGTTACTGTCCCGATAGAGCGTGTCCGTCCAGGCCGGGGCAGCGGGTACCGTGTCAGCCGCCCCAAGAGTGAAGTCCACAGTCCCGGCAGTGCGAGCGGTAAAACGATGCTCGTAGAACAGGCTGCTGCCCGCATCCACAACCCCCTGGCGATCCGGTTCCAGCACCGGCAGCCCCACATCGCCAAACAGAATGTCACTCCAGACGGTGCCGCTGGGCGGCACCGATAATGTCATGGTGTCGTCATCGGCAGCACCAACGGCAAGGCTTGCACCACCGGCGCCCGCATTTTCGCTGATCGACTGATACCCGTTGGGTGTCTGGACCAGCAGACAGGCAGCCTTACCCACATCCGCTAAAGGCGGGGTCAACGCCCAGGCCCCATCGCCGTCCGTGGTGGTCTCCGCCAGCACCGTATCCGTCTGTGCACACACACCATCGTCATCCGCATCGTGATAGAGGCGCACAGGCAGATTGGCCAACCCGGGTTCGTCATCCCCCTTGTCACCATCGTGTGCCACCGCACCGGTACCATTATCCTCGAACACCCAGCCGGACAGTGTGCCCGCCGTATTGGCCGAGGCCACGGTGACCTTGTAATCCTCAACCTCGCCATCGAATACCACCTGCCCGCCGGCAGCCACATCCGGCGTGCTGGACAGACGGAAGCGGGCATAGGTATCACCGATAAAGGCACCCGGCGGCACAAACACACTCAGTTCGATGGCGCCGTTAGCCGCGTTACTGTCCTGGGCATCGTTGTCGCGCACATTCAATGCCACCTGCTCACTGGCATCGTCAAAATCGTTATCCCGGTTCCAGTCGATCCAGCCTTGCAGGTAATTAGCCCCTGCTGTCTGTTCCGTCAGCGTAATAGAAATCACCGCATTGCCGCCGGGAATCAACGCGGAAAAACTGACGCCATCTTCTTCCGGGCCATCCGCATCCGCATTGGCCGAGTTCTGGTCGGCATCTTCCGGATCCGGACCGATATCGCCCAGGTAAGGAACGGCAGGCTGCAAGGTGGCGACGGTGAGTGTATTCACATCCGTATCCGTCTGGGGCTTGCTGCCACCGGTGGCATCCCTGCGCGACACATGGCCGCCGCTTTGCGGGTAACCGCCGGCAATATCGCCATGATCCACCTGCAGGAACACGCCGAAAGCCATAGCCTGAAAGCCTCCGCCATTAACGATATGTGATGTGCGGCGTGCGTCTTCGGTCAAGCCCAGCAAAGTGCCCGTGCTAACGGCCAAATCCCCGGAGGTCAGCACCATTCTCTGGTTGGCATTTTCAAAGCGCACCCTCAAATCAGAGGCCGGCGCCACCGAGAAAATCTCCCAGGGCTGACCGTCTGTTTCCCAGGTCAGGCTTTCATTGTTATCTGTATCTTCTGCATCCGCAGCAATGATATCTGCTGGCACCCGTTGACCATTGAGGTAAACCTGCCAATCAATATCAAACTCAGGGGACTCACCACTGGCATTATTGGAAAGCCCAATAGGGTTCACGCCCTGATACAGATCATCCAGGCGATCGCCGGACCAGCTGCCGGTGTTATAGACATTGACCGTATCAGTCAGGTTGTCCAGCGTGGCGCGAATTTCCACCGGACCAAACACCCAGCTCTTGCGAATCATTTCCCCGACTTGATAGTTGTTGCGGACACCGCAAGACCAGTCCAGCCAATAGATCGCATCGCGAAAATCACCGGCGCCACCACTGGCAATGCCGCCGCCGGTAGCCTCGGATCCCTGTGGGCAGCTGACCACCGCCCGGGTAGACACCTGGTAATCCTCCACCTCACCATCATCCGCCCCTTCATAGGGATCGATAGAGGGCGTGGTAGACCAACGGAAACGGGTAATCACATCATTGGCATTCACTGTGCCGGTTGCCGCACTCGCTATGATATCTATCTGCCCATCGCCATCGGTGTCCTGAAGGTCCTCGGCGATCTGTTCTCCGGCGTCATCAAAATCCCCGTCCTGATTCCAGTCAACCCAGGCTTGCAGATACCCTCCAGCCCCCTCCACAGTCACGGTAATCGGATCGATACTCGGCAGCACAGAGGGGAAGATCACCCCGTCATCCAGTCCATCTGCGCTGGCATTGGCATCGTTATAGCTGCCGGCATCTTCAGTCACCCCGTTACCAAGATAAATGCCATCGACAATGATATGTGAAGGAAATTTGTAGCTGGCGGGCGCGTCACCATAGTCCACCAGCGATTGTGGCGGTGCATCAATCAGACACACCTTCTGGAGATTGCTGGAACCGCCAGTCGATGCGGTAAACCCGAAGAACACATTGGGATCACCGCCAAAGACATCATTCAGGAAATCACGGGTTACCACGGTAACCAGGCTGCCATCGAAGAAATACTGAAGCTGATTACTGACCGGGTCCCAGTTCAGTTGCACCGTATGCCAGTCACCATCTTCGATATTCCCCAGATCCACCACCTCACTGTACCGGCTACTCGCCCCGCCCCCGGCAGAGTCACTGTAATTCAGCGGGTTATAGATCATCGTATGATCATTGCCGATATCGTTGTAATTAGAGCCATTCTGGTAGGTATCAAATTCCACCGCGACCGCCGGCTCCAGACCGCCCACACCCAGTGCGCCACCGAAATTCCCTACAGCCGAACTCCCGTCCGGATCATTCTGGAAAGCAAAGGCAATACCATCCGCACCCGAAGCATTCTTCGTACCCAGATACACAGAAAACTCAACGGAAAAAGCGGAAAGCAAACTGATGCGGTTTGCCGACCAGGCAGAGCCGGACTGATTGCCAGTATCCCTGGTCAGCGTGACCTCATTGGTTGAAGTATCAAGAAATGCAGACCCACTCAGCTGCAAGGAATTGGTAACAGCAGCATCACAACTTAACGGTGCCGAGGCCACATTTACCGTGTGATCTTCGACTTCACCGTCACCCGCACCACCGGTGGCCGCCAGCCCGGACTGAGACGACCAGCGCAGGCGGGTCCGAGCCGCCCCCGAAGCCGCATTAGCAGGTACATCAACCGCCAACGTCACAGTAGACCCATTATTATCCTGGTCACCGGCACCGTTATTCACCAGATCCGTGGCGACCTGCTCGCTGCTATCGAACACGCCATTAGCATTCCAGTCGATCCAGGCATTCAGGTAACTGGAACCTACTGTCGGCTCATTAACGGCGAGCGTCAGCTGTGCGGATTCCCCCTTGGTAAAACTGATATTGCTGATCGCCCCTTCGTCATCCGCGCCAGTGTTGTCATCCGTGTTGGCCAGATTTGAGTATTCGTTGCCGTTGGCATCATCATCCGGCGGAGTGCTTCCCAGATAACGCGTCACGCTCTGGCCTATGCCATGAATCGCCCGGCCATAGGAAGACGGAGCATCCCCCAGATCCTGGTTCAGGGTAAAGGCCAGCTCTACCGCATCCCCGGAGCCACCGTTGCCTTGCATTTGCACATCAAAAACCAGCGTCGTAAAGGTTCCGCGGATACGCACACTGCCACACGCCGCACCGGCGCTAGCACTGGTATCACATTCACCATCCCAGTTGTTGGCACTGAGATTAACTGAGCCCAAAAAACGCTCACTGTTTTCTACCCGGAAATGATTGACACCAGAAACACGCTGCAGCGAAAGCGCACCATTTGATGCGCTGGCATTCAAGGTCCATGCGGAACTATTGGTTCCAGACGAGTACCCCCCCAGCCGATCCACATGCAGCACTGGATCGGTCACAGGATTGGAAAAAGTAAACGTAATTCGGCGACTACCGCTGCCATTGGGATCAAAAAGCAGTTCGAGACCGGCGTCGTTCCTGACATTCGGAACATAAGACGTATTATTCGGCGCACTCAATGTTGCAGCGCCTCGTAACTCCCAGCCACTAAGACTGGTACTGGCAGGTGGTGCGGACACGGAGACAGAGGTTACGCTCCCGCCTGTGGCACTTTGCGCCGTTGATCCCGAGGTGGACCAGACCCCGGTTTGCGAGGCCTGCCCTTGTTCGCTTATCAGGCACAAACCGATGAAAAGCATGGCAATCAACACCTGCACCGCCAGCAGCCGGGCAACCAGCTTGCCTTTATTCTTTTTCGGTCCGGTTGTATGCATCGTTTTACTCCACCCGTAACCCGAAAATAAGAACGGCGCTTTCGCCCGCTTTTAGTTCACCCACATTTACCGAGACATCTCCGGTGCCCGCATCCGCCGGCGCGACCACACTGGCACTGCAATCTCCCGAAGGGAGCTGGCAACGCGTGCCCGCAGACAGCAGGGTTGTGAACGGCTGGGTGCGATCATTAATGGTCACTTCATACATGCTTTGCGCCCCGGTATTCGCCGCCGTCAGACGATAGATTACGCACTGCTCACCGGGTGCCGCGGTGAAACGGGTATAGACGAAACAGCCATCGGCGGTACAGCTGCCCGGACCATCGGGCACACCATCACAATTGGCATCCAGCGCCTGCTCCTTGGTCACCGCCACATCGGTATTACTGGTGGTGGTGGAATCCGTGGCGGTGTCTGTCACCGTCTGCCCGGCGCCCTGGGCCGTGACGGTGAGCGTCTTCAGGTTGGTAATCCCATAACTCGCCGTGGCCGGGGCAAACACCCGGGCAAACACGGACAGGCTCTCACCCACGGCAAGGACACCATCCGCCCCGACGGTCTGCAGGGGAGTGCCATCGGTAATCAGGGTATCCGCCGTATCCCATTGGCCATTGCCGTTGCTGTCTTCATAGAGGGTAACCGACCAACCATTGTCACTGGCGCTGTCAGGGGCGCCGCTGAGCAGGACATTGGTCAACTCCACATTACCGGTGTTGGTGAGCTGATGGCTGTAGAGCACGCTGCTGCCCGGCGCCACTTGCCCGGTCTGGTCCGGTTGCAGGGACAGTGCCGGGCCGGCCACCACGACCACCTGATCCAGCTTGATATCGCCGGCATTACTGGTCGGCGACAAGGCACGCAGGTACAGCGGCAAGCTATCGCCGCCGCTGGCCGATTCCGGCACCGTGACCTGGGCACACACCAGCCGCTGGCTACCCGCCGGCACCAGCCCGGTATTGGTAATGGCAACGCCATTGGCACTGCAGTCACCGGAGCCACCGTCACGGTAAAACGTCACCGCCCACCCCGCCGGCAATTGCCCCGGATTGAAATTGCTGTTGCTGGCGTGCAGGTCGTAGCTGTCCTGCCGCGGGCCAGTGTTATTCACGAACAGCATAAAGGTGCCATGGTTTCCCGGCGCCACAGACAAACTGCGCACCGGCGTCGTTTCCGGCCCTGGGCCTTCACCCGGTGCGTTGCCGTTAACCGGCTGATCGTTGGTCAGGTCCACACTGTTGGTGGCAATATTGATGAGCGTATCGGTCACCGCATTGCGCACCTGGGGATCGGTGACTGAACTGGCAACCTTGGTGACCTGGAAGGGCCCACCCAGTGCATTGGGCGGCAGGATGGCCTGCAGGACAACGCGCACGCCGCACACACCATTACCGGCATCGCGGACAAAACGGGCCGGACATTGGCCACCTTGATCCACCAACGGGATCGGGCCGGTATCAGGCACCCCGTTGCCATCGGTATCCACCAACGGCGTCGCACCATCAGCTTTGAGTAACTGGAAGACGGTACCCTGGGGGAAGGGATCGCTTAGTGCCGCCCCGGAACGGTCGTTGGCGGCGTCGATGGTGATATCGAAACGGTCTTCACCGTCACCGGTATTCCAGATCACGTTATTGAAAAGCACGGAGCCACCCTGCCCTGCACTGGCCGCCTCAACACGGTTACCGGTATCGCTCACGTCATCGCTACCGGTAACGCTATCGTTTTCACTGTTGTTAGCCACCACCGCCGGCGCCAATGCCCGGTCGATAATCAAGTAACTCACGGCATTGGTACTGAACGGAGACGGCGTGCCGAAGTCGGTATCGCCGGCTGCGTTGGAATAGCGGAAACGGCCGGTATTGCGCACCCGGTCGCCGGCACTCAAGCCCGCATCCAGGGTGACCTCGAACGTGAGGGTGCCGACACCACCGGGGGGTAACTGCGCGACGACCGCTTTCACCCTGTCATGACAATCCGGTTCGGCGGCATCCGTATCGTAGGCACAATAACGGATCAGGTTGGGGGCATTCCCCTGGTTGCCATCATCGCCGTCGTCGGAGAGCGGCGTGTTGCCGGTAAACGTCCAGCGGGCGGAATCCGGCACATAGCTCATGCCTGCTGACACCCCCTCCACGGAAACGGTGGGCAGCACATCTTCAATAATGATATCCGTGGCCGTCTGATCCGACGGGTTACGGTATTCCAGGGTCACGGTGATCGGCCCATCCGGGGAGCGGCCTTCACGTTGGCTCAATGACTTGACCACTTCAATCACCGGGCCATCGATGACATCCGCTTCATCCGTATTGATGGCCTGCAACGAGTTATCGCTATTGCTACGCGCACGGACCTGCAATGACGGCTGCTGGCCCGGCACGGTTCCCGTGGATAATTCGGCTTCCACCACCAATGGAAAGGTTTCACCGGAAATCATCTCCGGGGTCAGGTTATCCCAGCAGCCATCCGCGTCTGCCTGGGTGAACAAGGCACCACCCGCATCGGGTTGGCCATCGCCGTTGCCATCGGCGTAAACGGCCCAGGCATCAATGTCGCTATCCACATTGGTAATACACAACTGATACTGGTCGCGCCCATTACCGGTATTGGTCAATACATGGGAGAAATACACCGGCCCGCCTGGCAGTGCTGGCTTGCCCTGATCACTGACCAGTTCAATGCCTGGGACGTTCTGCACCAACGTCTGCACCAAGTTGGAAGTAACTCGCTGTGCTTCCGCCTGCTCCGTACAGCCATCATCCAAACACGCCCGGTAACTGGCCGATGCCTGGTTTTTGATCACGGTGCCTGCCGCAGGCGTGGCGGCATGCACACTACCCGCCAGCATCAGCAACACCATCAGCCCTGTACGTTGCAGTGTCTTCACCCCAACTCCCCTTTACTTCACTGGCGCCGGCGGCACAAATTCATCGCCACCACTGCGGGCAAAGTCAGCCCGCATGACCAGCGGGCGCCCCTGTGCATCCAGCGGCATCAATTCCACACGACGGTTGATCACCCGTTGTTCACTATTGGCATCCGGCAGAATTGGCAACTCTTCGCCCAGTGCCACCCGTTTGATGCGGCCATTGCTAATACCGGCATCACGCAGGTAATGCACTACCTGATCCAGACGACGAGCCGCCAGTTTCTGGTTGTAGCTAGCAGCACCCTTCTCATCGGTAAAGGCCTGCACGCTTACCTGCAAGGTTGGATACTGTTTCAGCACCGCCAGATTGCTTTCCAGCCGACGCACTTGCGCCTCTGCCAGCGCGTCATTATCAAAACCGAAATACACCGCCGGCTCCCAGACCTGGGTGCGGCTTTCGCCGGCTACCAGCCCTGCACCACCGGAGGCAATACCGGTGACCGTCACCAAGCCGGTGCTCGTGACCTGAGCCTCTACCGGGCACAGTTCATCATACTGTGCATACAGTGATTCAGTGCTGGCGCAACCCGCCATGCTTGCCAGCATCAGAAAGGCCAACAGCGCTTTCATCATGTTCATCGCGCATCTCCCAGATAACTGCGCTGCCCGGCGGCTTTACTGCCCAGCCAGCTCAGGTCATCTTCATCGAATTTGTATTCCAGCCCAACAAACACGCCTTCCGCGTTATAGCCTTCCGGGTCCAGGTCATCGTCACGGAAGCCGGTAAAGTTATAGCCCACACCCATGCGAAGATTACGGCGCACCAGGGCATTAACGGTAAAGCCGTAGCTGTAACGGCGCTCTTTGACCCCTTCCGTGGTAATCGCACCACCATGCAGATCCAGATCAAAACGGCGGGTGATATCCCAGATAATTCGGCCATCCGCCACGTAAGCATCCGATTCCACATCCAGATTGCCTAGCTCGGTTTGTTGCCATTTGGCGCCCAGTCGGCCGGAGAAAATCCAATTGTCATGGGCTTGATAGTTATGGTGAGTGGAGAACAGGTGCACAGTGCGATCACTGCCTGCGCTGCCGCCCCACTCTTCTTTCCATTTGTACATGAACAGCATGTGGTGACGGTTATCCCGGCGCGGGCGGCGTGCCATGCCCAGGGTGACGATGTTGTCGCCTTCCTTGGCTTCGGTATCGAAGTACTGCAGTCGCAGGTCATCACGCACCACCGCAGACCAGTCGGTATTGACTCGCCAGATATTGGCCGCACTCAAACCGTAGTACTCGCGATCATCGCCAAAGCGGGTTTCCACCCGACCCAGGGTCCGGCGGTTTTCATTACGTTTGTCTTCTGCGCCCACGGACAAAGCGGTGGCGTCCTGATTGGTCTCTCCGTCCAGTGTCTGGATCCACTCCATGGACGGTGACACGGTAAGTCCCGGCTCAATTTCAATATCGGACTTCACGCCATTCGCCGCCGCCACATCACGGCCATCCACGGCACCGCGCAAACGGTACTCGGAATACACATCCGTATTACGGGTGACTGCGGAACGCACACCGGTGGTGAATTGCTGCGTTTCCACATCATCGTCCAGCGTATTGATGCCATTCAGGCTATTGATGATTTCGTAACGGCTGTAAAGGCTGGTTTTTTCGGTGAGCTGCATGTCCGCATCGGCGGCGATACGACGGCGGCTGGTATCGTTGAAAGCCTGCTCGTATTCCGCGCCAATCTGGAAAGGCTTGCCCAGCAAATTGAAGCCCCGGTCAGCGCCGAGAATATAAGTGCCGAAATCTTCACTGCCCTGGCCATCTTTCTGTTCGATACCGCGCACCCCGCCGCGCAGGGCGGTGGCACCGATACGTTTTTCGCCGATTACGCCCAGGCTGTTCTGCTCTTCCGAGCCGTCCAGCTGCCTGGAACGGATGCCTTCCACTTCCACGGAGAAATCCCGGCCCAGCATCTGCTCGTGGCCCAGCCGCATCTCTTCTCGCGCCTCGCTGATACCCGCCGACGGGTTATCAAAGCCGGCTTCTGCACGGGCCCAGCGCAACTCGGTACGCGAACCATCCACCCACAAACGCTCACCATTAATGCTGTAGGCGCGCCCTTCCGGGTCATTGTTTTCATGGGCCATGGAGCCGGAAGACACATTGATGCGAGTATTTTCATCCAGCTTGTATTGCGCGGAAACGCTGGTCAGGTCGAAACCTTCGGTTTCATGGTCATCCTGGGTGCGGCTAACGCCCAGCTGCAGCTGATCGGTCAGGTCGTAGTTCAGGCGCGCGCCGAGCACATTGTATTCCTCGGCGTCGCCTTCCACGTTATAGCTCACGCGGACGAACACCGGGTTCAGGTTGGCATCCACCGTGGGGACCACATCGTGGAAGCGAATATCTCCGGTGAAATAATTCACCGAGTAATCCACGTATCGCGTCAACGGCGTAGTTTCGATCACCAACCCCGGGTTGTTGCGATCACGAACAATGATTTCCACGGTCTCGCTGTCACGGGCCGGGTCGTTGCTCAAGGTGAACAGCAGCGCGGTACCGTTACCGGGTAGCTCTTCGATCACTTGCTCCATGTCCGGGCGGGCAGCAAACACCTGAAAACGGGCACGGCCGTTATCATAGACGCCATTCAACCCGGTCAGGGTACGCTGGGTTCGGCCCAGGTCGTAGAAGTCATTCTGCGGGTCGGTGAGGTAATCCCCCCACATGATGCTGCTGCGGTCTTTTTCCAGTTTCGCATACAGCTTGCTGCGGCTGCGGGCATCGTAGCCGCGCACAGACGCATCGCCGGGGATCGGATAGTAATCCGCCGGGTTCAGGTCACGGCGCACTTCGTCTTCGGTATCCAGATCCTTGTCGGTGTCATAGGCCAGGGTCAGGTGGGCATCGCCGCGGACCTGACCTTTCATAAACACGGCAGCCCGGCCATCCACGCCGTCTTCGAATTCGTCGGCCACATCCGTGGGTGCATTGCCGTTGTCACGCAAGCCACCGGCGCGGCTTTGCACCTGTAAAAAACCGGTGGCGAGCAAAGGCCGCAAGGGGGCGATTTGCTCAATCTGGGTACTGTCTCTAAAACGATCCAGGGTGACACTCAGGCTCACCGGGCCGGTGTATTCTGTGCTGCGCAGGTGCGCCAGCGCCACGCCGTCCACCAGCTTGATCTGGTGGCCCGGCGTGCCACTTTGCAGATCGTCTTCCAGCCACTGGCCCCGGTCGGTTTCCAGTGTCACAAAGTGGCTGCCCAGCGCCGGGTTGCCTTTGGCATCATTGAGACGAATGCGCACGCCCAGAGTGGAACGTCCGCCATCCGCCGGCAGCGTATCGGATTCTGTTTCCAGGGTGATGGACTGCGGCGCCGCCGGGCGCACCACGGTTTTCTCTGCCATCACCCGTTCGTTACCGAACATGTCACGGGTGCTGACTGTCAGCGTGTTTTCCCCTTCATCCAGGGCAACGCCATACCAGGTGACGACCTGGGCGCGCTCACGCTTGTTGACCACCTGCTCACCCAGTTGCGCCTTGGCCACGGCTTTGCCATTGACGCTGAGTACCGGGTCCACACCCGCACGCACCACCACCTGGAAACGGCCATCACGGCTCACGCCACCGCGCGGCCACAACCAGGCGCCCTGCTCCGCCTGTTCGCGGGTAATACCGGCAGCCACTTCCTTGGTGTTCTGCATGGTGGCTTCCGGATTGGCCGGCAGCACCGCTGCGGTGTCGGTTTTCTCGCCCTGGGACTGGGAGACTTTTTCCCAGGCATCGGTGAGCCCATCGTCCCCGGTCTGGGTGTAGACACCGCTGCCCAAATCACCACTGCCGTCGGCCTGACGCAACAGCGGATTAGTGGTTTGCTGGCGCAGGGGATCAAAGCGCGCCGCTTCATCCAGCATCCAGTCACCGTTCATGGAAGCGTTGCGGGCCTTGAGTTGTTCGGCCAGCGCTTTTGCCTCATCGCCGGCGGGGCAAATGGCGGCAAAATCCGCGCGGTGGTATTCACCAGAACGCAGATCTACAAACCGGCTTTCCGGGTCGGCGGCATGGCGGTTGTCGATGGGCTTGAGCTGGACGCCGGCCGGTAAGGTCAGCGGGTCCACCTTGATGGTGTGCAACCCCGGGTTCAGGCCGTAGACACTGTACTGGCCGTTCTCATCGGTAATTACCCAGGTGCCGTCCTGCAGATACAGCTTCACGCCACCAATGGGCCATTCGCCATCGTTCTGCAGGTTATTACAGTCCGCATCCACATAGACTTTACCGAACAACATGGCCTTGTCGGACAGCACGCCTTCGTTGCGGATCTCCACTTCCGCTTCGTCCTGGTTGGAACGGTAGGTAAAACCGGACGCCGTGTTGGCCTGGGCCGTGGCCCGGTTGATGCCATCGCTATCCACCGCCGCTGCCGACAACCGCAAACCATAATGCAGTGTCACCGTTTCACCGGCCTGCAGCGGCAGCGCCACCACCGACCCATTGCTGCGCTCGCGCTCCAGGCGGAAAGTCAGCTGCGGTCCGGGCCGGCCCGCCGGATCCGGCATTTCCACACGCTGCCCGCCCACGTCCAGCCAGGCGCTGTCATTGATATAGCGGAAGCCGTAGGGCAGCTGATCAATAATTCTGCCGGCATATAGTGCATCGCTGTGGTTGTTGGTCAAGTTGATGCTGTAGGCCAACACATCACCCACGGCGGCACTGTCTTTCTCCACACTCTTGTCCAGCACCAGAATGCCGGCAGTGGTGTTGGCACTGGGATCCAGCGGTATGTTCACAAACACATTGGAGGTGCCCAGCAGGAAGGCGCCGTTATTGCTGCCCGCCACCCGCGCCGCTTTGCGGCCAACCGGCGCCTGGTAGCCTTCCAGCCCGTAGGCGCTGTCATTCACATCCGGATAGAAGCTGCCCGCTGCGGCCGGGGATACGCCTGACGGGAAGGTGTAACCTGCCGGCGGCAATACATCCAGGTAATAGCAGTGGCCCGGAGTAGCGAAGGGGTACTGGTAATCGCCCAGCACCGAAGTGTTATCCACGTTGGATGTGTTGGTGTTTTCACCGTCCAGGCTTTCTCCAGTGAAAGGGTCTGTACCCACTTCATAGGCGCTTTGCCCCAGGTCGGCACAACTGCCCGCGCCACTGGCGGATAACGTTTGCCGGGATTGGTACAGGATCACCTGCGCGCCGCCCACCGGGTTACCGTTACTGGAATCAAAGACGGTCCCGGCCGGGTCCACCGCCGCCACATCGGAGACCACTTCGTAACGCTCCACGTTGCCCGTGGGGCCATAGATCGGCATCTGGAACCGGGCGGTCAGTGTATCGCGAGCTTCGCTGCGCAGCGCACACGCTTCATCCAATACCTGACTTGTGGTGGTATTACCATCGAATGCCTGCGCCTGGGCCGTGCTCGCGGTGGAGGGGCACTGACGGCCATAACCGTTTTCACCATCGCTGAGAACAAACGGGCGAATACTGCGAAATACACCGGAGTCCGGCGCCGTCTCGCGCATGACAACGCGCAGGGTGTCACCGGTCAGGGCCGACTCCACGCTAACCGTGAGAAGACGCTTGCCAGAAGGGGTACGCTCCAGAAAGTCCCGCCGGGCCGGGGACAGGTTGAGCTGCGAGGCGTTCAGCCGCAGGTAGACACCGTCGGTGAGCACTTGATTGTTGTCCGCGGGCAACAGCGCATACATATCTGCCAGCTGAAAATCACTGTCTTCGCTGTGTCGTGGCGCCTGCCCGGAACCGGATACCTGCGGCGTGGGGCGTTCAAACACCAGCGTCGGGCGAGCCGAACCCGCCAGGGTGTTGCATACGATATTACTGGAAAAATCGTCCGAGCCATCACCATCGGTATCAACAACCGCCTGGTTGTAAATCCGCGTATTGTTGGTCAAGCCGGTGCCAACCTGCACACCGAAGGTAAAACCGCCGGATTCGTTGGATTCCATGGCCGAGGCGGGAACCAGAACACCGAAGCGGTCCACCGGCGTGGACGGCGACCACTGATCAAAGCGAATCCATTCATCATCCGCATCCCCGGCGCGGTGCACCACAGCGATCGACTGAATCGGCGAAATACCGGTGGCACTGCCCGGACGTAACTGCACATTGGCCGGCAAGGCATCTTCCAGCATCACGCCCTGTTCCGCCTGGCCGCTGATCAGGAAGCGCCGTTCTGCCGGGGCGCTGCTGCCGGTATTGGTATAGCTGATACTGTAGTCCAGCGGCTGCCCTTCCTGGGCCGGGTTATCGCAGCGCTGACTGCTCGATTTGGTCAGGTTGAGGAAAGCGCCAGACGCCACCGTGACGGTATTCTGCTGAGAGTCCGACACATCAACATTCGTTTGTGACTCGGCCAGTACCGACACTCTCAATACATCATTCTGGCTCTGCCCGGACGTCACCGTGCCAGCCACCACGAGGGACAGCGACGCGCCGGCAGGCACGCTCACCGGCGCGGTAATCTCCGTCTCACCGGCATCGACCACACCATTGCCGTTCACATCTTCATACAGGCGCACATTCAGCAGGTCACCGTCATCGCCGGCACTGTTCACCGCCGTCAGGCTGTAGTTGTCGTCTACGTTGCCAGTATTGGTTACCACATGGGGCAGGTTAACGCGCTGGCCGGCGGCCACGGTCAACGCATTGCTGTTACCCAGCAGCACATCACGGTATGGCGCCACAACAAGCTGGGACACATTGGAGTTCTGCGTGACCACCTGCCCGGTGAGCGGGTTCAGGTAGCGCACCTGGGCCTGATTACGCAGTACGGTACCGGCCGAGGTGGCAGCCGCAATGGCGCCGCTGGCAATTGCCAGCAGCGTCATTACGCTGATTGTCCAAACCCCGATCCGGTTCAATTCACGATTTCCTGTCGTTCCCATGCGGTGCTTGAGCACCTTTTTGACCGCCCCGGCGGCCATGTTTTTTAGAGCTTTCTCAGGCGTTGCGCACAACGCCTGAGAAAGCTCTCCCCCTTCCCCGCACAGGGGAAGAGGAAGAGCCCGGGAGGGGCTTGCTTAGTTCACTTGCACACAGAACTGTGCATTGGCGTTATCACCTGCTGATAGATCACCAATCTCCCATTTCACCTCTGGGTCAGTGCCAGAATTGGCCACCGTATTGCTATCCGAGGCACGCACAGAATCTTTGGCGGCCAGGAAGGAGGTGTACGGGGTGGTTTCATCGGTGATGGTCACGTTCTTCGCCGTAGCCGCACCTTCGTTGGTTGCCGTCAGGCTCCAGATCACACACTGGTCCGGCTCGACCTTCGATGTTTGGATCTCGGCAAAACCTGTGTCTGCCGTCCAATCCGGAGTGGCATCGTCACAGCTACAATCCGCGTCCAACCCGGCGGTCTTGTTAAGACGTACCTGGCCGAGAATGACATCAGTCAAATCGCTGGCAGTGGCAGACGCATCGGCTCCCGCTGCATTGTCTGCATTGATGGCGGACAAGGTCAGCGTGTCCTGAGCACCCTGTGGCGCGTTAGCCGGCGCGAAAACCGTCACCTTAACGTCAACGTCTTCGCCTGCATCTAGGGTGATTTCTGGCTGCACACCAGCAGTAGCCGCGTCAGCGTCAATAATTTCTACGCTAACGAAGCTTCCATCCGGCGCACGCAAGGAAACGGTGCCGACAGGAAGTTGGCTCAGCTCAACGTATCCGGTCCCTTCTACAAATAGCTGAGTAGTGTTGGACCATTGCGGCGCAGCAGGATCCAGATTGGAATTAGCTGCACTCAATTCAACGGTTTCGGTGGAGTTACCGTCGTTGGAGAGCACGTGCAGGTAATCCACATTACCGCCGGGCTGCACCTGGTTGGCACCGTCAGGAGTGATGCTGATATCACGGTTGGCAATCACGTCCACCGCATCCAGCTTCCGGTCGAAGATGCCGTTATCCGATGCGGAGGTCACGGTGAAGGTCACCGGGTAGTCACCATCGGCATCCGTTGGGCTCGTGGCTGAACCAGCCCCATCGACAGCGTCCGCACCAGTGTAATCCGCTTTGGCCTGAGCCACGCTGGAAGACACTTTCACTTCCGCGGTGTAGTGGTAAACCGCGCTGTCAGGCAGGTTCGGGGTAGCCGTTACCACGGTGTCGGCATTGGCGGTGTTATCCAGTGTGCCGTTACCATCGGTGTCGATACCCACTTCCCTGAACACTACCGTCCAGCCGGAAGGCAATGCAGATCCCAACGTATAGGACTGGGGGTTACCGGATTCATTAGCGACAAACAGACTAAAGCTGGTGGTTGCACCGACCGCGGCTGAATTAGTTGTAGTGGGCGCACCCGCCGTGTATTTATCTGCATCGTTTGCGCTGTCACCCAGGCCCACTGCCGTTGCGCTGTTGGCAAGATCCACAGCGGCCGCATTAATGGTCGCGAGCACACCCTGGGTGTCATCACTTTGGTTATTGTCGCCAGCAGACGTGGCAGTGAGCGTATAGGCATAGGGGCCTGCACCACTGGCCGACGCCGGCAGATCCGCTTTCACGGTAATATTCAGCGCATTCGCTGCACCTGGCGCCAGGGAACCGGTATCCGGGTTGCCATCGCCATTGGTATCGGTGATTTGCACTGTGCCAGCCGCATTCCAGAAGCTGTAAGTGGTGCCCGCGGGGAAAGTGCTGCCCACAGTATCCACGCTCAGTTCAAACACATCGTCGCCGTTACCGTTGTTGGTGATGGTGTGCTGGAAGTCCACCACGGCACCGCTGGCGGCGCTGGCAACATTGAACACATCATCATCGGTGGTATCAGGGGCGGTTTCGGTATCGTCTGCATCCACGGCATAGGTCTGGCCGATCACGGTGGTGACCGTGTTGGACTTGACTGCGCCCTCCGTAGTTGCCGGATCGTTATCAAGGTCACCTTGTGCCGCGAAGGTGTTCTTAATTTCAGTGCCAGCCCCGGCAGTAGCCGGATCGAAGCTCACCTGATAAACGATGGAAACGGTGGTGTTTACACCCAACGATTTATCCGTCAACAAGATACCGGGGATATCGGGATCAAGGGAGCCGTTGCCATCCAGATCCACTCCCAGCTCACTTTCATCAACAGTGGTCAAAGTCGCCGGCGCATACATGGTGGCCGCATCCGTCGGGATGTCCTGAGCCAATCCTGCATTATCTTCGTAGGTGTCATCATTGGAGGCCAACAGACCATTCACCGAGAGGATATCCACGAAGGCCGCGTTAGTTGGAACCGCATCGTAAATATTCACATCGGTTGCCGCACGGCCACCATTGTTCTTCACCGTCAAGGTGTAGGTAATGGTGTTGTTGTCAGTGTCAACAGAGGCAGACTTGGTGGTTACCAGCACCGCATCGGTGGTCACAGTCACTTGGTCGGTGTTGGTATCGTTACCGTCTGTACCGTTAACACCGTCAGAATCATAGTCGCCGTCATCGTCGTTGGCGCCGATATCCTGTACCAGGCCACCGTCATTGGCGTCGAAGCTGCCATCGCCCCGGGTCGAACGCACCAGCAAGGTGCCATCGATGGTGGCGCCCGCTGCGGTTCCGGATGGAACCGGCACGGCCAGGATCAGCTCGACCTGATCACCAGCATCAACGCTCACAGACGTGGCAGCGCTTTCACCGGCATCAGGCTGACCATTGCCGTTGGCGTCGATAAACACCTGATAGCTACCCGCTGCGCCGGCACCATTCAGCCCGTCCAGGGTGAAGGTATCGGTAGCATTACCGGTGTTTTTCAGAGTGTGGCTGAAGTAAACGGTTTCGCCCGGCGCGCCGGATTTGTAGCCGTCATTTTCCAACGTACCTGCATAGACTTCAGCAACGGTAACCACCGCCTCATTGGACTGGGCCGAGTAGCTGTTGCCGTTTACATCTTCATAGGTAACGGTTGCCTTGTTCTTGATGTCCGTCCCTGCGTCAGTCAGCGCCCACGCTTGCCCTGCGGCAAACAATAGACCCCCAGACACAAGGGATGCGGCCATTTTCGAAGACAACACGCCCTTATTGAAGGCATGTTTCATGGCTTCATTCCTTAAATGGATTGTGTTTTGGATTACCCTCGGTTTCGAAAGCCTTGCGAGAGCGGCCCCTCGTTATTCACGAGCGGTCCGCCCCTCCCCATGCGGCCGATCGCTGACGATCAAGCCGCTCGCACAAGACTTCCCGGGATCTTGCGACCCCGCGTCGGTTTCTCCCGGAGCTACTGCACCGTTACCCGATAGCGATATTCCTGCACCTGGTCAGGTTGCAGGCTGCCTTTCGGCTGCCAACGCACCTGGGTGTAGTCGCTGGGAGAAACCTCGACGTTCTTGGACTGGCCATTTTCGCCAGTGATTGTTTTGGTGATCGGCTCAGCCTGGAAGCTGTCGCCGTTATCAATGCTGACGGTGAAATCGGCGTTCACCTGAGTGGCAGCACTGTTTTCAAGATAAACGGTATTGGCCGGAATCGGGCCGGTAATGATCAGACCGGAAAGTGGCTGGTCGCCGTTATTGGTATAGGTCAGGCGGTATTCGACAATACCCCCGGGGCTGGCCTGCTCGGCTTCCTCCACCACTTCCTTGCCATCTTTGCTGGTAACCAGATAAGACTCCATCTGGCTGGACAACGGTGCATCCGCCCAGACAACAACGGACATCACGAGCATCAAAGCCGAAAAAAGCAGTTTCATCAGTAACATTCCCGGTATCGGCCAGGGGGTCACCCCGGCTTTCACTCAACATGTCGCGCGTGCGATATACCCCTATATGAAAATATTTTTTGTGACGAAGATCCCATCAAGAGAGCTTTATATGTAATTCTTTGTGACAACGTGCGCATTTTGCACAAAAAAAGCAGCTTTGTGTGAACGAAATGTAAAAAGATTACAAAGAAGAAATGGCACCATCGAGCCAAATTGTTCGCCAAACCGTGCAATCAAAGGCTTACAGCCGTGTAAGCAAAAGCTTACACCCAATAAAAAACCCGCCAGCGGCGGGTTTTTTACGACGAACGGCAAGAGCCTCTGTCAGGGCGTGCCCTTAGCCCCCTTCAGATACCGGAAGAAATCACTGTCCGGCTCCAGAATCAGCACGTCTTCAGGCTGGTCGAAACTCTCCGTATAGGCCCGCAGGCTGCGATAAAAACGGAAGAATTCCTTATCCTGATTGTAGGCTTTCGCATAGATCGCGGCAGCCTCTGCATCACCTTCACCCCGTGAGCTTTGCGCCTTGCGGTAAGACTCAGCCAGGGTTTCCGTGCGCTGACGATCTGCCGAGGCGCGAATTTTCTCCGCTTCCTCACGGCCCTGGGAACGGTGCGCCGCCGCATCACGCTGGCGTTCCGCCCGCATCCGGTCAAAGACCCGGCCACGGACCTGCTCCGGCCAGTCCACCTGCTTGACGCGAATATCCACCACTTCGATGCCCAAATCTTCCAAGGTAGACTTGTTCACCTCTTCGCGCACTTGATCCATCAGCGCTTCACGCTGATCGTTCGCCACGCTGGCGGCCGGTGACTCACCGTCTTCCTTACCGGCTTTAGCCTCACGCAGTACCGATTCATCCAACTGATCGGTCGGCACTTCTACAGTTTCGCCTGTAGTCGGGTCGCGAAGAATCGCCGTGTCACCTTCCACTTTTTCCACGTCGCTCTCGCCGGCCACAACCTGGAATACGGTGCGCGAAGCAAACTCGTTACGCAGCCCCTCGTTGATGCGAGGGTCCAACAACTCACGGGCGCGGCGTTCCATCACCTGAGGATCAGAAGAACCGCCGCCCACGCTGACGATATAACGCTGCACATTGCTGATACGCCAAATCACAAACGCATCCACGTTGAGCAGTTTCTTCTCGGCGGTCAGGAATGACTGGGTGCGCACGTCATAAACGAGTGCGCGCCCGTCCACCTTCACCACTTCTTCCACCAGCGGCCACTTAAAGTACAAGCCCGGCTCAATGTCTGTCTTGTCGATCCGGCTGAACTGTTTCAGTACCGCCTTTTCTTTCTGATTCACGATGAAAAAGGAATCCAGCGCCAATAACGCCAGCACACCCAAGGCCAGCAGCGCCATCCATCCACGATTATTCATTAGCGCAGCTCCTGGTTGCGGTTGTTGTACAGGCTGCGGCCGGCATTGCGACCACTGCCACCATCATCCGCGCCGGCACTTGAGGTCGAACCGGAAGGCGCCGCGTTTTGGCTCGATGCCTTGGCCTTGCCATCCTGGTTCTTCATCAACTTGTCCAACGGCAAGTAAATCAGGCTGTCGCCCTTGTTCACGTCCACCAGCACTTTGCTGGTGTTACTGAACACCTGGGTCATGGTTTCCAGGTAGAGCCGTTCGCGGGTCACATCCGGCGCCTTATGATACTCGGCAAGCAGATCGGTAAAGCGATTGGCATCACCCTTGGCTTCGTCAATCACCTGCTGCTTGTAGGCAAAAGCCTCTTCCTCAATACGCTGGGCTTCACCACGCGCCTGGGGAATCACCGAATTACTGTACGCTTCGGCTTCTTTCTTGAAGCGATCTTCGTCTTCCTTAGCCTTGGACACATCATCAAAGGCATCACGAACCGCATCTGGCGCTTCGGTTTTATCCAGCACCACCTGGCGCAGCACCAAGCCGGTATCGTAACGGTTCAGGTAATCATCCAGGCGCTCGCGCACCTGCACACGGATCGCTTCGCGGTTATCCTTAAGCACATCATCCATGGAGGACGAGCCCACCACATGACGCAACGCCGAGCTGGTGGCATGCTGAAGAACCACTTCTGACTGGGCCACTTTTAGCAGGAACGGGCGCGGATCAAGCACCTGGTATTGCACCTGCATGGTCACACTGACGATATTGGTGTCCTTGGTCAGCATTTCTTCGGTGATCTCGTAGCGACGATTTTGCCCCACGTCCACCTTCTCGTACTGCTCAAAGATCGGTGCCCGCCAGTTCAGGCCCGGCTCCACGATGCGATCGAATTTACCGAAACGCAGCACCACAGCACGTTCACGCTGATCCACCTGGAAAAAACCCACCAGCCCGTAACCAATGGCCACAATCGCCAGCGCGATAATCAGTACCGGCCAAGGCGAACCGCCGCCACTGTTGCTTCCGCCACCGCCGGACTTACCGCCTTTGCTGCCGAAAACATTATTGATCTTGTCTTTCAGGTTTTTCAGGGCTTCATCCAGGTCCGGCGGCCCCTGGTCGCCACCACCACCCCAAGGGTCCTTCGGCTTGTTGCCGCCGGGTTCATTCCACGCCATGTAGATCTCCAGTCCGCCAGAGCCAATGAGCTCCGGCCTAATGATGACTCGCGTTAGACGAGCGTTCTGAATTGTAGGAAGGGGTGTCGTCACCTGCAACCGCAGGGGCCGGAATTATCAGCTCTTCCTCTTTTAATCCTTGTTCACGAAGCAGGCGCTCAAAGTGCACCCGGTTCACATTGATGCGCAGCAACATGCTGCCGTCGGTATCGGTCTGCTCTTCCAGCACCTCACCGGCCTCGTGCAAGCGCGCACGCAGGCGCCCTGCAGAGGCAGGCAACCGCACCCAGCAATCCACCCAGCCGGCCGCCAGCCGCTCCGCGATAGCCTCAAACAACAGATCGAAGCCATCACCAGTCTGCGCGGAAATCCAGACGCGCCAGGGCTGGCCATGCTCATCACGCTCAATCCGGGGCGCCTGGTCCAGGTTATCGACCTTGTTGTAGACATGTAGCACGGGCAGCTTGTCGCCACCGATCTCTTCCAGCACTTCGTCTACCGCGGCCACATTACTGTCACGCTCTTCCGCACTGCAGTCGGTTACATGCAATAACAGAGTCGCGTTGACGGTTTCTTCCAGGGTCGCCCGGAATGCCTGCACCAGCCGGTGCGGCAGGTGACGAATAAAGCCCACGGTGTCCGCCAGAATGGCTGGCCCCACACCCGGCACCTTCACCTTGCGCAGGGTCGGGTCCAGGGTGGCGAACAGCTGGTCCGCCACATAGACATCGCCGGTGGTAATGGCATTGAACAGGGTGGATTTCCCGGCATTAGTGTAGCCCACCAAGGAAATCAGCGGGGTCTCCGAGCGCTGTCGTGCCCGGCGACCTTGAGCTCGCTGCTTACGAACCTTGTCCAGGCGCGCTTCGATGCCGCGGATACGGTCGCGCAGCAAGCGCCGATCTGTTTCCAGCTGGGTTTCACCTGGCCCACGCAGGCCGATGCCACCTTTCTGTCGCTCCAGGTGAGTCCACCCCCGCACCAAGCGAGAGGAAAGGTGCCGCAACTGTGCCAGCTCGACCTGCAGGCGCCCCTCATGGGTACGCGCCCGCTGGGCGAAAATATCGAGGATCAGCCCGGTGCGATCCAGCACCCGGCACTTCACCACCCGCTCCAGATTGCGTTCCTGGCCAGGGCTGAGCGCATGGTTAAACAGCACCACGTCGGCCTTGTACTCCCCCACCATGGCGGCCAGCTCGTCGGTTTTGCCGGTGCCAATAAACAGGGCCGGGTCCGGGCGATCGCGCTTGCCGGTTAATTCGACCACCGGTTGCACGCCGCTGGAAGTCACCAGGTGATGAAATTCGTCCAGGTCTTCACGCCCCATGGCATCGGGCAGCTCCAGATGAACCAAAATGGCCCTCTCGCCGGCTTCGGTGCGTGTTTGCTCTGTACGATCAAATAATTCCATAGGATCCGGATATGGGGACAGGTCGACCTAGTTTAAACCAGGACGGAGATAGAAAGGCAGGAAATACATTACACACAGCACAACGCACAGAGCCACCCGAAGGTGGCTCTGTGTGAATCAGGCAAAGCAACCGGTATTACTGATTGCCGTACTCTTCTTCGGCGGCTGGCGCACCCGTTGCACCTGCTGCCATAGCCGGGTTACCGGTTGCGCGCGGGTTGCGGGCCGGTACCACGGTAGAAATTGCGTGCTTGTATACCATCTGGCTGACTGCATTTTTCAGCAGCACGACATATTGGTCAAAAGACTCAATTTGCCCCTGCAGCTTTATTCCGTTCACCAGAAAAATAGATACCGGAATACGCTCCTTGCGCAGCGCGTTCAGGAAAGGGTCTTGTAGCGAGTGCCCCTTTGACATGGTAGATCTCCTTGAAATAACAGTAAAAAGTAGTGCCCAACACTTCGGGCAATCAGCGCGCTAAAGCAGCGAAACCGTCCCAAACGGCCACTGCCTTCGCCCGGTGCGCCACCGGGCAAATTTTTGTCAACAACCCGCTCAAAAGGTTCCGGGCCCCGACCCATCCATGGCCGCGACACCATTCCCGAGCAACATCGCTGACCTATGCAGTCATTACATTATAAACCAAAACGCATGCTTTCTGGGCTAACTAAACACAGATTTACAGATCTTCGCAAGCCGCTCAAACAGCGCCTTTCGCTGTGACAGATCATTACTATCGAACCACTGCAGATCCGGCCATTTGCGCAACCAGGTGAACTGACGCTTGGCCAGCTGGCGCGTGGCAATAATGCCCCGCTCCACCATGGTGTCGTAGTCATGCTGGCCCTCCAGGTACTCCCACACCTGGCGGTAACCCACCGCCCGGATGCCGGGTAAATCCGGATGCAGCTGTGGCTGCTGCCGTAGCCCTTCCACTTCCGCCAACAATCCGGCGCCCAGCATGGCCCGAAAACGCAGAGCGATCTGCTCATGCAGCCAGCCCCGATCTTGAGGTGCCAGAGCCATGCTGAGCACGGGATACGGCAATCCGCTGAACTGGCTTAAACCATCCGCGTTCATTGTGACCGTTTTATGATGCTCCGCATGAAACGCGGCCAACGGTCGACCCGTAAGCCGAAAAACCTCTAACGCTCGCTGTAACCTTTGCCGGTCCGTGGGCTTGAGGCGCGCCGCCGTCACCGGATCCACCTCGGCCAGCGCCTGGTGCACCGCAGGCCAGCCTTGTTCATCAGCCAGTGCTGCAATCTCTGCCCGCACGGTCGAATCCGCCTCCGGCAGCTGCGCCAACCCCTCCACCAGGGCTTTGAAATACAGCACTGTTCCACCCACCAGCAACGGCAAGTTGCCATTGGCGTGGATCTGTTCGATATGGCGGAGCGCATCGGCGCGAAAATCGGCAGCGGAATAAGGCTCGGTGAGATCACGAAACCCCAGCAACCGATGTGGCGCCAATGCCAATTCTTCTTCAGTGGGGCGGGCCGCACCGATATTCAAGCCCTGATACACCAATGCGGAGTCCACATTGATGATTTCAATAGGAAGGGACTGCGCCGCCTCAATGGCCAACGCGGTTTTGCCGGAACAGGTGGGCCCCATGAGGAGCAAAACAGGCAGGGCGCCGGAAGTCTGACGCCGGACAGAGCCGGTTTCGCGTCGAGCCTCCGGCATCTCGCGTCCGGCGTTCATCACTGCCCCCGCATGAACAATCGGTCCAGATCTTTGATGCTCATCTGGGTCCAAGTGGGGCGGCCATGATTGCACTGGCCAGAGCGCTCGGTCGCTTCCATGTCGCGCAGCAGGGCATTCATTTCCGGGATGGTCAGGCGGCGATTGGCCCGCACACTGCCGTGGCAGGCCATGGTGGAGAGCAGCTCATCCAGCTTCTGGGCAATGCGCTCACTGCTGCCTTCGGCCAGCAAATCCGACAGCACATCGCGCACCATGGTCTCGCTGTCACCATGACGTAGCAACGCAGGCACTTCGCGCACCACAAGCGTTTCCGGCCCAGCGCGCTGCACCACAAAGCCCAACCGGGAAAACACCTCCGGCTGCTGCTCGGCAAAATCGGCTTCCCGGGAGGACACAGCCATCGACACAGGCACCAGCAACGGTTGGCTACGCACCTTGTCGTCCGCCCAGCTCTGCTTGAGCCGCTCGTAGGTGATCCGTTCGTGGGCGGCATGCATATCCACCACCACCATGCCCTGCTGGTTCTCAGCCAGAATAAAGATGCCGTGCAGTTGCGCCACCGCATAACCTAGCGGCGGCACGGTTTCATTGTCACTGGCCGGCGGCATCACCGACGACGCCGCCTCGCTGACCTGCTGCCCCACCAAGGCGCCATAGGCATCGGCTTGCCGCTGGCCCTGACCATAACCAAACGCACTGCCACCGCCGGGCGGGTAGGCCTGCCCGGCAGGGCGCGACAGGGACGACATCCCTCCACCCATTGGCGAAGACAGCGACATATTCCCCTGACTTGGCGCCATGGCCGCGTCCATACCGACGGCTGGCGCGCCTTCATCAACCACCGAACCCGCCAGCTCCTGGCCCGGGCGCACCCCGGCAATAGCACGATGCAGGGAGCTATAAAGAAAGCCGTGCACCATGCGCTGCTCGCGAAAGCGCACTTCGTGTTTGGTGGGGTGAACGTTCACATCCACCATGGCCGGGTCCAACTCCAGAAACAGCACATAGGCCGGATGACGGCCGTGGTAGAGCACATCCGCATAAGCCTGGCGCACTGCGTGGCTGACTACTTTGTCGCGAATCACCCGGCCATTCACATAGAAATACTGCAAGTCGGCCTGGGAGCGGGAAAAGGTGGGCAGCCCCATCCAGCCGTGCAGGCGCAAGCCATCTCGCTCCACATCCACGGCCACCGCCTGTTCCATAAAGCCCTTGCCACACAGCTTGGCCACCCGCGCGGCACGCAGGGTCTCGTCCAGCCCGGCGGGCAACTGATGAATGACTTTCTGGTTGTGGGTAAGGCGAAACGCGGTATTGAATTCACTCAGCGCAATGCGCCGGAATACCTCTTCGAGATGATTGAATTCAGTTTTTTCGGTGCGCAGGAAGCGGCGCCGGGCTGGCGTATTAAAAAACAAGTCGCGCATGGTCACGGTGGTGCCACGGGGGTGGCCGGCCGGCGACACTGAAGGCGCCATATCGCGACCCTCCACAGTCACCTGCCAGCCCTCGGCTTCGCCTTCCACATTGCTGGCCAGGCTCAACCGGGACACGGAGCTAATCGCCGCCAGCGCCTCGCCGCGAAAACCAAGCGTACCGATAGCTTCCAGATCATCCAGGCCGCGAATCTTGCTGGTGGCATGACGAGACAAGGCCAACGGCAAGTCGTCACGTTCGATGCCGTTGCCATTATCGCGCACCCGCACCAGCTTCACCCCGCCCTGTTCCACATCCACGCTGATGGATTCTGACCCTGCATCCAGCGCATTTTCCAGCAATTCCTTGAGCACAGACGCAGGGCGCTCAACCACTTCACCAGCGGCAATTTGGTTAGCAAGGCGGGAATCAAGCAACTGAATCTTGGACAAAACAAATCCTTTAGAAAGTTATCTGCTCCGCCACACAACGCTCACCCGGCACGCTTAGTATCTAGCGTGCCGGCATGATGCGTGTTGCATGCCAGCGGATTATTACGAACGAGGAATTTTCAACACCTGGCCAACCCTGATGCTGTCGCCATTGATGCCATTGGCCGAACGGATCGACTGCTCGGAAACACTGTATTGTTGCGCGATTTCCGACAGTGTATCACCGGGCTGAATACGATACTCATCGCCCCGCTCGCGCCGCTGGGCGGCGTACCAGCTATTGGGCGCCGGGTGGCTACGAAAATAGGCATCGATGCCATTCAGCACCGAGCGGGCCAGCTTGGTCTGGTGCGCCGAGGAGCGCAGATTCCGCTCTTCGGTGGGGTTCGAGATAAAGCCGGTTTCCACCAGAATAGACACCATTTCCGGCTCTTTGAGCACCGCGAAACCGGCCTGCTCCACCTTGTCGCGGCCACCGTGCAGCTTAGTCACCTTCCCCATCTCCAGCAGCACCTGCCGGCCAAGATAAAGGCTGCCAGCCATGGACCCGTTCATCTGCAAATCCGCCAGCACGCTGTACAGCGAGCTGTCATCTTCCTCTTCTTCATACACCCCGGCCACGCGGTCGGATTCGTTGGCGATCTTGGCCAGATAACGGGCGCGGGCACTGGTAGCGCCGCGATTAGACAAGGCAAACACGGAGGCCCCATGGGCGCGGGCATCAGTGAAAGCATCCGCGTGGATGGACACGAACACATCCGCGCCGTGCTTTTCCCGAGCGATCTTGCGGCGCTCCACCAGCGGTACGTAATAATCCCCATCGCGGACCATCACTGCCCGCATACCGGCCTTGGCATTGACCTTGGCTTCGAGCTTTTTGGCAATTTGCAGAACGATAGTCTTTTCATAGGTGCCACTGGGTCCACGGGCGCCAGGGTCTTCCCCGCCGTGTCCCGCATCAATAGCCACAATCATCAGCCGCTGCGCCTTGGGCTGAGCCTGCTCTTTCGGCTCGGGCTTGTCCGCTTTGGCGGTGGTTTGCAGTTCCTTGTCGAACAGGTCCACCACCAGGCGCCAACCGTGAGGCTCAATAGGCTTGAGCAGATTGGTGCGGGTGCGCACGGATTCTTTCATGTCCAGCACCACCCGGGTTTTGTCCGTGTGCTTGCCCACCCGGATGTTGGCAATGGGGCTGCTGGCGTAATCCAGCGTTTTTACGTCGAAATTCAGCGCCGCCTCCTGCAGATCAAGCACAATGCGATCCGGGTTGGCCAGCTTGTCGAGCTTGTGATCCACCGGCGCGGGCAGGTCGAATACAATCCTGGTGTGATCCGGCGCCCGGTGCAGGCGCACGGAGTCGATGGAGGTCTGGGCAAACGCCAGCGAGCCCCAGCACAATACAGCCAGAGTGAATAACACGGTCGAAACCGTTTTCTTATTGTGCATGCGTCTTTTCATAGGCGTTTAGTCACCAACCCATTCCAGGGTCGCTTTTCGTCCATGGCCATTCACGGCCAGTGTAATGGTCAAATCCGGCGTTGGCACCACACCGGCACCCCGCTCTGGCCACTCCAGCAGGCACAAGGAGCTGCCATCGAAATAATCCCGTACGCCAATCAGCTCCAGCTCTTCCGGATCCGCCAGCCGATACAGGTCAAAGTGATAGATATGGACGCCGCCAATCTCGTAGGGTTCCACAATGGTGTATGTCGGGCTCTTTACAGCCCCTTCATGCCCCAGGCCACGGAGCATACCGCGAACCAGGGTGGTTTTCCCCGCCCCCAGGTCGCCTTCAAGATAAACGCAGCCGCCCGCCGCCAGGCGGTGGCCCAATTCAGCGCCCAGCGACAGGGTGGCTGCCTCATCCGGCAAATCGTAAACCTCCTGGCTCATTGACGCCCCGCCTGTTCCTGTCATTCGCATTCCGGCAACCCGTGATTCAATTGTTGGCGCAATTCATCCAGCAAGTCAGTGGCCAGCAAGCCCCGCTCACCCCGCACCGCCGCACCACGATCCGCCGCACGGGCATGCACCATGGCGCCGAAGCGGGCGGCATCGTAACTGTTTAGGCCCTGGGCTCGCAGGGCAGCAATCACCCCGGTGAGTACATCGCCCATGCCGCCGGAAGCCATACCCGGGTTGCCCTCGCGAATCAGCGCCCGGCCAGCCTCGACGCCGGCGGGCTCGCCCTGCACCAGAGTGCCCAACCCCTTGAGCAGCACCGTACCGCCATAGCGGGCAGTCAGGCTTTCCAGCGCAGCAAAACGATCTTGCTGGACCTCCCGGGCTGACACAGCCAACAACCGGCCCGCTTCGCCGGGGTGCGGGGTGAGCACCCAGTCCGCCGTGCCGATATCCGCTTGCCCGGCAATCAGGGTCAGCGCATCCGCATCCACCACTAGCGGCTTGCCCGCCGCCAGTGCCGCGTCCAGCAAGGCCCGGCCCCAGGCATCGAGGCCCAACCCGGGGCCTATGGCAATCACCGTGGCCGCCTCAATCAATGCAGCCGCCTCTTGCGGCTGATCCACGCCACGCACCATGATTTCCGGTTGGCGAATCAGGGCTGCTGACACATGGGCCGGGCGCGTGATCAGCGTGACCTTACCCGCCCCGCAACGGGCCGCGGCTTGGGCGCTCATGACAGGCGCCCCGGCAAAACCGTGGTCGCCACCAATGACCAGCACATGGCCGTAATCGCCTTTATGGCCATCCAGGCGACGGGGGGGCAGGCGATGCCATAGCGCCTCGGCGCCGGGGCTGAAGCAATCCGGCCGCACCTGCGCGTACACGCCTCGCTCTACCTGCAAATCGAAAAATTGTATCGCTCCGGCGTGTACCGGCCCTTCGCCGGTGAGCAGACCACGCTTAAGACCAATAAAGGTGCACGTCATCTGCGCCTGCAACACCGCGCCCAGAGGCATGCCGCTGTCGGCACTGAGCCCGGAGGGAATATCCAGCGCCAATACTGGGATCGGCAAGGCGTTCAGTGCCTTCAGCAGAGCCGCCACCTCATCTCGCAGCGCGCCTGTTAGCCCGGTGCCCAACAGGGCATCCACCAACAAATCAGCGCTATGCGGCAAGGCACCCAGCGACAGCGGCTGCATGGGAAGCCCCGCCGCCTGACAGCGCTGAGCCATGGTCAGGGCATCGCCCTTGAGCTGATCCAGAGGGGCGGTAAACCAGATCTGTGGCTGCAGGCCAGCCTCAGCGGCCAAGCGGGCTACCACATAACCATCGCCGCCATTATTGCCGCCGCCGCATAGCACGGCCAGCGTACTGGCCTGGGGCCAACGCTCGCAGAGCGCAGCGAACGCCGCCTGCCCGGCCCGCTCCATCAAGTCGGCACCCGGAGTGCCGGCGTCAATGGCCAGCCGATCCAATTCGCGGGTTTGTGCCGCGGTGTATAAAGCAGCAGGTAGCTCAGTCACCTGTTATCCTTCGCGTTATTTCGTGCGCCCTCTAGGCTGGGGGCGCCACAACACAGTTCCCGCCATTATACGCACGAGAGCCGGTTGCCCCGAAACGTCATGGACCTGAATCAACTGAAAGCCCAAATCCAGCAATGGGGCCGCGAACTCGGCTTCCAGCAAATCGGTATTGCCGATACGGATCTGCACGCCGAAGAAGCACAACTGAAAGCGTGGCTGGCGAAAGGTTATCAGGGGCAAATGGAGTGGATGTCAGCCCACGGCAACAAACGCTTTCGTCCGGGAGAACTGGAACCGGGCACCCTGCGGGTGATTTCCGCGCGCATGGATTACCTGCCCCCCGACACCCAACCGGTGAAGTTGCTGCAACAGAAAGACAAGGCTTATGTGTCCCGCTATGCCCTGGGCCGTGATTACCACAAGCTGATCCGCAAACGCCTGGCGATTCTGGCCGGGCGCATTCGTGAGGCCGTGGCGGACAGCGAGCTGGCCCGCGCCTTTGTAGACAGCGCTCCGGTGATGGAAAAACCGCTGGCCGCGAAAGCCGGGCTGGGCTGGCAGGGCAAGCACACCTTGGTGTTGAACCGGGAAGCGGGCAGCTGGTTCTTCCTTGGCGAGATCTACACCGACATTGCCTTGCCGGTGGACACCCCAGGCGAAGATCATTGCGGAAAATGCAAAGCCTGCATCACCGTCTGCCCCACCGACGCCATTGTCGCGCCCTACGAGCTGGATGCCCGGCGCTGTATTTCCTACCTGACCATCGAACACGAAGGCAGCATTCCGGAAGACCTGCGCAAGGGTATTGGCAACCGCATTTTCGGCTGCGACGACTGCCAGCTTATGTGTCCCTGGAATCGCTTCTCCCAGCACACCGGCGAAACCGATTTCCACCCCCGCCACGGGCTCGGCGACAGTGATCTGGTCTCACTGTTTTCATGGAGCGAAGAGGAATTTCTGGAGCGCACGGCGGGATCGGCGATTCGTCGCGCCGGGTATCTGAAATGGCTGCGTAATATTGCCGTGGCGCTGGGGAATGCGCCCACCACCGAGGACATCGTGCAGGCGCTGAACACCAGGATGGATTACCCGGATGAGACCGTGCGCGAGCACGTGTTGTGGGCGCTGGAGCAACACGGCGCTGTCAATCCCTGACAACTCTTCGGCCAACTTTCGCGCTGACGCGCGGTTCGCACCTCGAGAGGTACTCCTACAGGCGCTCCGGATCCGGGGTTCCGCGGGGCGAAGACAGGCTCACGCCTATTCACCCTGTGTTTCTTTCCTGTTTTGCGTGTCCGCGTGTTGCGTGAAGCGTGGCTGCGGCGCCGTCAGGCGCTAATAAAATGCTCGCGGTAGTACACCAGCTCGGCGATGGACTCGCGAATATCGTCCAACGCCAGGTGTTTGTTCTCTTTACTGAAGCCCGGCAGGATTTCCGGCTTCCAACGACGCGCCAGCTCTTTCAGGGTGGACACATCCAGGTTGCGGTAATGGAAGAAGGCTTCCAGTTGCGGCATGTAATTGGCCAAGAAACGGCGATCCTGGCAAATGCTGTTGCCGCACATGGGCGACATGCCCGCTTCCACGTACTGTTCCAGAAACGCGATGGTCTGCGATTCCGCCGCCGCGTCATTCACCATGCTGGCTTTCACTCTCGCCACCAGCCCGGAGTTGTTGTGATGGGTGGTATTCCACTCGTCCATGCCATCCAGTAGCGCATCGCTCTGCTGCACCGCCAGCACCGGCCCTTCTGCCAGCACATTCAACTCGGCATCGGTGACAATGGTGGCGATCTCGATGATGCGATCGTTTTCCGGGCTCAGGCCGGTCATTTCCAGATCGATCCAGATCAGATTATTGCGCTTGTCGGTCATGGGCTCGGCATCTCTTTGCTACGCGGAATGTACCCTCCATGGTAGCATGCCCCTATTCTCATACCAGATGACAGGACCGCAATAACCCGTGGCCAAACGAAAACTCAATCGCCGCCAGCAATGGCGCATCGAAAAGATCCAGGCGGAAAAACGCGACCGCGCCAACCGCCGTACTGACCAACAGGAAACCCTGGTGGCCGACGATCTGGGCGATGAGCAGCACGGGTATATCACTGCCCATTTCGGCCAACAGGTGGAAGTGGAAAATACCGATGGCCCGAATGGCGAGAGCAGACAGACGCGCCGCTGTCATTTTCGCGCCACGCTGGAACAGCTGGTGGTCGGCGACAATGTCATTTGGCAGCCGCCCAAAAGTGAAGGTCTGGGCGTCGTCGTCGCCATTGAACCCCGCGACACAGTCCTTAAGCGGCCGGACATGTACGGCAACCTGAAACCGGTCGCCGCCAATGTAGAACAGATGCTGGTGGTCTTTGCCCCCCTGCCCACGCCGTCCAGCGCCCTGCTCGACCGCTATCTGGTCGCCGCGGAACTGTCTGGCATTGCGGCCACGCTGGTGCTCAATAAAGCCGACCTGATCGACGAGACCCTGCGACCTTTTGTGGATGAGTTGTCCGACATGTATCGCGCCCTCGGCTATCCCGTGCTGGAAGTGTGCGCCCACCAAAGCGAAGGACTGGCACCGCTGCATGACGCCCTGGTGGGTAAAACCAGCGTGTTTGTCGGGCAGTCCGGGGTGGGCAAATCCTCACTGGTCAATGGCGTCCTGCCGGAGGCGGATTTGCAGGTGGGCGAGCTATCCAGCAACTCTGGCCTGGGCCAGCACACCACCGTCACCGCCCGGCTGGTCCACCTGCCCACAGGCGGCCAGCTGATCGATTCCCCCGGCATCCGCGAATTCGGCCTGTGGCACATCGGCGAAGACGACCTGCTACACGGCTACCGGGAACTCTCCGAGCTGGCCGGTTACTGCAAGTTCCGTAACTGCTCACACCGCAACGAGCCGGGCTGCGCGCTGATCACTGCTGCCGACAACGGAGACATTGACGAGGAACGGCTGGCCAACTTCTACCAGATCGCCGACACCCTGGATGAAGAAGGGCGCGAGCGTTACTCCTGACAGGGCAATGGATAATTGATAGGTGATAATTGATAATGGAGCCCACTGACGAGGAGAACCTCTCGTTATTCATTTTCCATTATTCACTATCCATTGCGTCCCTATGCTGCCACTGCTGCTCGAACCCACCGAACTCGCCAACCGTCTCGACAACGACAACCTGCTCATCATCGACCTGAGCAAGCCTGCCGTTTACGTCCAGGCCCACGTCCCCGGCGCCATTCATCTGGATTTCAAGCGCTTGCAGACCGGCGCCCAGCCCGCGCCGGGCATGATCCCTTCGGACGACGCCCTGAGTGACCTTTTCTCCGAGCTGGGGCTAACCCCGGACACCCATGTCATCGCCTATGATGACGAAGGCGGCGGCTGGGCCGGGCGCCTGCTGTGGACCCTGGACGCCATCGGGCACAAGCACTACAGCTACCTGAACGGCGGCATTCATGCCTGGCTGGCAGAAGGGCACGCCACCAGCAGCGAAGCCCATGAACCCACTGCCAGCAATTACGAAGTGGTCACTCACGACCCGCTGACCGAAGTGGACCTGGATTATCTTCTGGACCACTATCAGGATGACGATGTGGTGATCTGGGATTCCCGCTCCCTGGACGAGTTCGACGGCGTGCGCGCCTTCGCCCAGAAAGCCGGGCACATTCCCGGCGCCCGCCACCACGAGTGGACCGAGCCCATGGACAAGCAGAACAACCTGCGCCTGCGTCCACTGGAAGACATCCGCGCTGAATTGGCCGCCCTGGGCATCACCGGTGACAAGGAAGTGATTACCCACTGCCAGACCCATCACCGCTCCAGCTTTTCCTGGCTGGTGGGCAAGTTACTGGGCTTTGAACGCATGCGCGGCTACGCCGGCTCCTGGGCCGAATGGGGCAATCACCCTGATACTCCCGCGCAAAAAACCGAATAACCTGGGCCAATGGCCTCCTGAAAGAGTAAGGATTCCCCTTGAATAACTGGCGCGACAAACTGTTCGTTACCCTGCAGTACCTGATCCCTCAGCACGCCCTGTCCCGGCTGGTCGGCCTACTGGCCCGCAGCGAAGTGCCGTGGATCAAGACCACCTTTATCAACGCGTTCATGAAACGGTTCGGTATTGACCTGTCCGAAGCACAAATTGAAGACGCGGATCAGTTTCCCTCTTTCAATGCCTTTTTTACACGGGCGCTGAAAGCCGACGCCCGCCCATTGGAAGCCAGCGGCGATAACGAGATTGCCTGCCCCGCAGACGGGGCCGTCAGCCAGCTGGGCGCCATCCGCGCCAATCAGGTATTCCAGGCCAAGGGCCACGACTATTCACTGTACGACCTGCTTGGCGGTGACAGCGCCCTGGCCAGCGAATTCACCAACGGTCAGTTCGCTACGGTTTACCTGTCTCCCCGCGACTATCACCGGGTGCACATGCCCTTTACCGGCACCCTGCGCGAAACCCGTTACGTGCCCGGCGACCTGTTTTCAGTGAACGAAGCCACCGCCAACGGCGTCCCCAACCTGTTTGCCCGCAACGAACGGCTGGTGTGCATCTTTGATACCGAACAGGGCCCCATGGCGGTGATTCTGGTGGGCGCCATGATCGTCGCCGGCATCGAAACCGTCTTCAGCGGTCAGGTGACGCCGCTACCCAAACAGGTGGTCACCACCGACTACCTGCGCACCGCCCCCATCACCCTGGAAAAAGGGGACGAGCTGGGTCGCTTCTTGCTCGGCTCCACCGTGGTCATGCTGTTCCCGGAAGGCAAAGCCGCGTTTGACGACGCACTGAAAGCCGGCAGCCTCGTTCAGGTACGCGGCAAACTGGGTGCTTACACCCACTGAGCAGCCCCACGCCGGCTTGCATATCGCCTGCCCCGCCGCAATGACCCCAATTGCGGCAATTCGGGGCGGGTATCCCCCCTGACATCACTCCCGGTCCGCACGGCAACTGTGCCAGCCCGCATCTTCCCTACAATAACCGGCCGTTGATCCCTAGCCGGTAGATTTCATGCTCACTGACACACTGCAACAGGCCGTTCAAACCCGAACCCGCCCCTGGCGTCAACGTCTGGACAATGGCCGCGCCCGCCTATTCGACGCCCAGCAACTGAGCCAGGCGGAGCAGACGCCCTACGACACCCTGTTCGACGATGGTCTGGTAAAACTGCGTTATTACCCGCCGTTGACGGAAAACGCCATTCCCCTGTCCGACGGAACGGTGACCCCGGTCAGCCAGACCACCCAGCGCACCCCGCTGGTGCTGGTCGCACCGCTGGCGGTGAACATGCTGATCTATGATCTGTTCCCCCAGCGCAGTCTGGTGCGTTACCTGCGCGCCCGGGGCTTTGAATTGTACATGGTCGACTGGGGCCGGCCCGGTCGCCACCACAACCATCTGAGCCTGAGCAGTTACTTTGCGGACTACCTGCCCAAACTGTTGGTGCAGGTCCGCCAGCATAGTGGCCAGAAAAAACTGAGCCTGCATGGCTGGAGCTTCGGCGGCCTGTTCAGCCTGTGCTACACCGCCCTGGGCAATGACCCGGACATCAAGAACCTGGTGCTGGTCGGCGCGCCGACGGATTATCACCGCAACGGCGCCCTGGGCGGCCAATACCGGGCCCTGAGCCGCCGGGCCAAGTGGGTTCGCAAACACACCGGCCTGCGCATCCACAATGTGCCTGCGGATCTATTGCGCTCACCCGGCTGGGTAAACAGCCTGGCCTTCAAACTGACCAACCCCATTGGCAGCCTGCAAGGCTACTGGAGCCTGATGAAGAACCTGCACGACCGGGACTTCGTCGCCTCCCACGCCACCAACGGCGCCTTTCTGGATGACATGGTGGCGTATCCCGGCGGCGTTATTCAGGACATTATTCGCTATCTGTGGACCGACAACGTGGTCGCCCATGGCCAGCTCCCCATGGCGGGGACCGACGGGCACCTGAACCAGGTCACCGCCAACGTGCTCAACATCACCGGCGCCAACGATCCCATCGTCACCCCGGAATGCAGCCAGGCCATGAAGCCGCTAATCCGCAGCAAGGATAAAATCTTTGTCACCATTGATGGTGGGCACATGGGCATCCTGGGCAGCGCCGCGGCGCAGAAACAGAGCTGGGGGCGAATTGCGGACTGGTTGATTGAGCGGGATTAAAAGCCGCGACGAGCTGCTAGTGACTAGCGACAACGCGGGTTAGGCGCGGCGCCTCACGGTGGCGGCTCTGCCCGCGGGATCCAGTTGAAAGTTCAAAGTGAAAAGTTGAAAAGGAACACCGGGGCGACGCCCACCCCCGTCGCGGAATCTACTGTAGGAGCCCAGCTTGAGGGGCGAACCGAGCGGAGCAAGGCGACAGGCATCCGAGCCTATCCGCAATGTTTCCTGAAACCTGTCGAGCCCAAGGACCTTTTACGGTTTTCCTATCCAAGCTTGTAGCTCGTCATATAACCGTCACGCTTACCGCCTAGCCTGAAAGCAGTTTCCGCTGATAGCTGTGTTCGTCTTCATGCCTCGCCTGTTGATTCTTTTTCCTTGCAGTCACATGGGCAATCTGTTGATTGCTCTGCCGCATTTACGCGCCATGCTATCGGCACATCCGGATGCCTTGCTGGTGGTCGATGCCCGTTACCAAACACTGGTAGCGCAAAGCTTGCCCGGCGAAGAGCGACTGCTTTTTTATCCGGAAGAGGCCCTCTCTTCGCCTCGGCCGGTTTGGCAACGGCTGAAACATTACCTGATCTTTGTACGAGCCCTGCGACGCTTTCGCGCGGACATCTGTGTCGATATTGAAGGGGAACAGAAATCGGCCACGCTGAGTCGGCTGTCCGGTGCGCCAACACGAATCGGGCCACCGCGCCGCCATGGTCACTGGTTCTATACCCTGTCACCGGAACCGGACTGGCAAGGCCACCGCTGGTACGGCTACGCCAGCCTGAGCCAACCCGCGGCAACAGCGCCGGCGACCTACCTGCCGCTAACCCCATGCCCGAATAGCAACGAACGCATCAGCGCCTTACTGCCAACCCACGCTGGCGACACTCGCCTGATTCTGCATGTAGGCGCAACCAAGACTTACAAGATGTGGCACGCGGAACAATTCGCGTCCCTGTGCCAACAGGCGCGCCGGGCCGGGCTCACCCCCATATTGGTTGGCGCCGGACACAAGGACCGTGTGCAAATTGCCCGCGTACAATCCTTTCTCTGCAAACCCGTGCTGGACCTGTGCGACCAACTCAGTCTGTCGGAATTCATCGCACTGCTTCAGCACAGCCGAGCCTATGTAGGCAACGACAGCGGCCCCATGCACTTGGCGGCAGCTTGCGGCATTCCCACCGTCGGTCTGTTCGGCCCCACCAACGACAACCTCTGGCATCCACTCTCCCCCCTCGCCCGTGTATTGCGCTGGCAAGCCTGCGCGGCGGAATGTGAGCGCAGCAGCTGTGTGCAGGACACTTATCCCTGCCTACAACGCATTACCGTGGATCAAGTGATGGACACGCTGTCAGCACTGGGCGTCCCTGTCGGCACACAGGCCACCACACCCCGCCAGGCGGTGTGACGCCAAGAGCACTCTTTTAATTAAGGAGCCTCTGAAAAACTCCTTGCGAGCTCAGCGTGGCCTGAAGCCGAAAAAAAGAAAACGCAGCCCGTCTCCGGACTGCGTCATTGTCAAAAAATGGATCTGCCTTTGTTGTTGTGGGAATGCGTTTTCTGCTTCCGGTTACAGGCCGTCGAACAAACCCGCCAGCAAGCCGGTGATCGGCGATAACAAATCCAGCAAGGGAGCCAGCGGGTTCAACAGCCGCTCATCCAACTGCTCCGTGACTTCACGGACCACCGTAAGCAACACCGATGACAAGGCATCGCCTGGCAAGGTGGTGTAATCGCCTGCGCCGGGAATCTGGTTAAGCCACAGCACGTCATTGACCAGATGTTCCAAGGTTGCCTGCACGGTACCCACCAGCTGCTCACCGGTGGCACTGCTATCCAGCATCACCAACTGCTCCAACGTATTGGCCAAGCCCAGCGACACCGTGGACAGCACGGAGGTCAGCCCGGCGAACACCGGCACTTCGCCTGGCACCTGCTCCTCAACGCCATCCAGAATATTGTTCAGGTTGCGCGACAGAGACACCAGCGGCGCAGCAATAAAGGCAATGTCGTCTACCGTGCTGCCCTCACCGCCCAGGCCCACATCGCCGCTGCCCGTACCGATGCCTGCGGCCAGGGCATCAAAGGCGCTGCCAAGCTGGTCAAAGGGTGCCGGCAGGCCACTGGTATCGATGGCCTGCAACTGCTCGGAAGCCGCCAGTACCGCCTGTACCGATTGCGTCATTTCACTGCTGTCGCCTTCCAGGATCGCCGCGGTTGCCGCATCCATGGCATTGAACAGGATGTCGGTACCGGCAATGATCTGGTCGAACACCTGGCGTTGTTCTTCCGGCAGGTTGGCGCCCACTTCGGTGAAGCCGGACACCAATGTCTCGCGCAGTTCCTTCAACGGGCCGGTGAAATCCGCATCGAAACCATCCGGCAGCGGTAACGGCAATGCACCATCGCCCAGCGGCAGACCGGAGAAATCGTTGTTGCCACTGAGCAGCACCATGGGCTGCTTCTCATAACAATGCGAGTAAGCCGGGGTCAGCTCACCGCCACTCATCACGCCCAGACCCTCCGCTTCCGGGTCCACCGTATAGGCTTCGATACAGAGCTGAGCCGGCGCCATGGTTTCGGCATCCGCCTCTATCGCTTTCATCCAGAAAAAGCCGTAGGCATCGCCCTGCTGAAAACGGGCGGCGTTACGTTCCGGGTCATCAATGGAGCGCGTCTTGCCCGCTGCGCCACTGACAACAAACTCCGTACGCCCGCAGGAGGGAACAGCGTTTAGCACCTGTAAATCGTGATCATGACCGGCCAAGAAAAAATCGGTCTGGTCACAGACCGCTTCTTCCATAAACGCCTTCCAGCGCTCACCGGCCAGCACCGGCAACAGTTGACTGGGTACGCCATCGTAGTTGCCCGCGTTACCGTGACTACCATTAGACAAGTACGGATGGTGCGCCATGCCGATACGGAATACCGCATTGGAGCCAGCAATGGCATTCACTGCCCAGTTGCGCTGATCAACACCATAGGTGTGATACGCGTAAGCAATATCCGGGTCGGCAAAACCGCCTGCAATGGGGTTGGAATCCAGCGCGAAGAAATCCACCAGAGGGCGCTCACCCTGAGAGGCATTACCTGCACTGTGTTTAAAATAACGATCCGGCATATTCCAGCGATCGGACAGGCGGCCATCGAAATAGGAGTAATCCACCTGGAATTCGCCACGGGCATTGCCCGCTCCGTCGCCGCCCACGTAACCAGTATTGTCGTGGTTACCCAGCACCATATAGAACGGCAGCTGCACCGGCTCAAACGGCTTTTCGAATTTTTCCTCAAACTGGGGATCATCCACGCTGGTGACCCCAGCCTCATAAATATTATCGCCCAGGCCGACCACCAGATCGCACCCCACAAAGGCCATGTCACCGACAAATTCATCCTTGCCGTCACAGACATCGGCTATCGCCTGCCCCACGGCATACTGACCCGCAGAGCCGCTACCAGAATCGCCAATTACGATAAAGCGTACCGCCGCTGGCGGGTTGTCGACGGCTTCATCACCGCCGCCGTCATTCGGATCACCGTCGCCTTCACCACCATCATCGGGGACATTGGGGGTTTCCACATTGCCTCCATCGGCACCGGCATTCTCACCACTACTGGAGGAACCCCCTCCACCACAGGCCGTCAGGGTAATCGCCGCCACCAGGGGTAACAGTTTCCAGTAAGCGCTCATGAGATCACCTCTTCAGAATTCAGCACAGGGGGATGGGAAAATGCGGTGCGCAGCGTGCGCGGTCGGGACAGGGGCTGGTCTTCGATAATGCGGCTATCACCACTTTTTACCGTCACCACCTTGGTTTTTGCCGTATTAATCTGTCCACGCAAATCGTAGGACTCAATGCTTTGCGCGTAGTAGAACTCACCCTGGGCACGCTGCCGGGTAACATCCACCAGAATGAAGCCGCGAGATTTAGCTTCCACATAGCGAATATGCGGATTGGCCACGGGAATCACTACACCGGCAAGCTCTGCCACGCCTTCCGGAAAACCGGGGCTGGTCACCGCGGGGGTGACAAATTCTGCCGCCAACGCCTTGTCGAACAGATCGCCCAACAGGGTGCCCGGGTTGCGGTAGATTTCGCTGGCCCAGGAGGTGTGGATATCGCCGGTGAGAATCACCACATTATCGATATCGTTATCGTCGATGTGGTTCAGAATTTTCAGCCGATCCGCCGCGTAGCCATCCCACTGATCCATGTTGATGGCAGATAAATTGCCGCGCAGTTGGGCATGGCGTTCGCTCAGCGAAGGAATCTCGGCAATATTGAGTTGCGCAAACATGACCTGCTGGCCGATGAAACGCCACTGGCTATTGGATTCGCTCAAACTGTCCAGCAGAAAATCCATCTGCTGCTCGCTTATCAGGTGTCGATTCTTATCATTACGGCCCGGATCGGCGGGTATGGTTAACTGCTCATCGCGACCTTCCAAGCGAGTATCCAGCATGGTCAGATCGATCAGATCACCAAAGGAAAAATTACGGTAGATCACACTGTGGTTACCCGGCTCACGGGGCCGGATCGGTAACCATTCGAAATAGGCCTGCTGGGAAATCTGTTTGCGTTTACCCCAATCCCCTTCGGTCAGCGGATCATGATTGCCCGCCCCGCCGCGGTAGCTGTTGTCGGTGGATTCATGGTCATCCCACACGGCAATCATCGGGAACTGTTGATGCACGGCCTGCAGATCTTCGTCGGTTTTGTACTGCGCATGACGCTGACGATAATCCGCCAGGGTGATCATTTCATGGGAAGGTTGCGGATCGCGCTCAGGGAAATCACCGTACTCGCCGGCCCCGTACTCGTACAGGTAATCACCAAGGTGCAAGACAAAATCCAGATCCGCATGATTGGCCACGGCCCGGTATACGGAGAAAAATCCGTAGGGATAGTTGGCACAGGAGACCACCGCAAAACGGGCCCGGTCGATAAACGTTTCCGATGCGGGAAAAGTCCGGGTCCGCCCCACTTTCGAGCGCTGGTCACCCACTGAAAATTGATAGTAATACCAACGGTCCGGCTGCAGACCCGTGGCATCCTGCTTCACGCAGTAGTCACTGGACGCACTGGCGGTGGCGGTATAACTGGTCACCGTTTGCTGCATGGCCAGATCACTGGCCACAGTAACCGTGACAGCCACATCCTCACCGCTATCCAGATCCGGAGTGACGCGGGTCCAGAGAATGACCCGGTCCGATAATGGGTCGCCGGAGGCCACACCATGCTGGAAAGATACCCCCGGTAGCGTATCAGGCTCCTCCCGCACTTCCGGTACATTGGGTGTCGGAGTATTGGCCTTCACCGTAGGTGAGGAGCTATCACTGCCACCACAACCCGCCAGCGATAGCGCGCCACCCGCGCCCAACGCCTGCACCAGGGTGCGTCGTTTGCGATCCATGAGAATTCCCCCTAACCATAAAAGGCCATCGCCCTACGGCAACAGCACGTCAAGATTAGGCAGGAAATTGCACGGAAACAGTGGGGCTTGGGTAGTCGCACTGTAGTGCTATGTAGCCCCCTGTAACCGCCCAGTTAAAGATGACAGGGCAGAGAAAATATTAGGAAATCTCAGTGATTATTCCGGTCAAACCAACGCAAATGCGCCGGGAAGATGTTGGCGTAGCGTGAGCAGATTTTCTTCCTGCACCGCCATCTCGCCAAAACAGTTCGCCATGGTACCGGCATAACGCAAGCCATCTTTCTCGATGGCCTCTGCGGTTAGCAAGGCGTGATTAATACATCCCAGCCTCATGCCGACAACCTGAATCACCGGCACATCCAACTCCTTGGCCAACCCGGATAACATCTCTCGGTCGTTAAGCGGCACCCGCCATCCGCCCGCCCCTTCAATCAAGATCAGGTCTGCGGGATGGGCGCTCAACGCGCCACGTACATAACCGACAAGGCGGGAAAGGTTAATGGTTTTACCTTCCTGCTGCGCGGCAATATGCGGTGCGACTGGCGCCTTGAACGCCACCGGGTTTACCGTTTCATAGGGCAACTTCACCGAGCTGGCCGCCATCAGCTGCAAGGCATCTTCATTACGCCAGCCGTCGGGAGTCTCATCGCAGCCCGCCGCAATCGGCTTGAGCCCATAGCAACTGAGTCCGGCCTCCCGGGCCCGCTCCAACAAGCGACAGCTCACCCAAGTCTTGCCGACTTCGGTGTCTGTACCAGTAACGAAAAAAATGCCCTTGAGGGCGGGGAGCGGCGGTTTTTGATTTTCCATGGGGGATCTCTATCGAGTTTTAGCGATAATTCGGGGCCAGTTGAAAGTTCAAAGTTTAACGCGCAACCATGGCTATTGATTACCGAGAGGCCATACCCGCGTTATTACCGATAATCGCGGGCACGGATCATCCGTTTCTGCTGCCTTCTCCGTGTTTCAACTTTACACTTTGAACTTTCAACTCAGCTTTTCTGCGTCCAGAAACAACACATTCCAGGTCAACGGCAGCCCCTGTTCTGTCCGCAGTGTTTCATATTCGTGCACCATGGCCTGCCAGGCATTCTTGCCAGTGAGGCCGGACGCACCACTGACATGATCCGCGCCGGTGGCTTTCAGGCGGCGCGCAATGGCTTTCACCGAATCATAATATTCCACCATCACTTGCTGCTGCAGGTTCGCATCGGCAAACCCCGCACTCAACGCGGCATCACGCCAGTGCGACAGCGATGGCAGAGTATTCACATGGGGATGCTGATTCACGCGCTGCCAGCTTGTCTGCAATTCACGAAGTGAACCTGACAACGGCACCGCCAGCAACAGCCGACCGCCCGGTGCCAACACCCGGCTGACCTCCTCCATGACGCGCAACGGATCGCACCACTGCAACGCAAAACAGCTGAACACCAGGCCCTGAGATGCGGCCGGCAACGGCAGGTTTTCCGCATCCGCACAGAGAGGCTGATAAGTCCCATCCAGACGCCCGCGCTCCGCCGCTTCCGCCAACATGGCGGCAGACAAATCCACCGCCTGCCACTGCACATCCGGCAGCGCCTGCTGCTGGGCGCGGGCAAACGGAGCAGTGGCACAGCCCAAGTCCAGCGCGTGCTTTACCGGTAGCGAATCCGGCAGACGTTGCACCAGTGAACGGCCCACCGCCAGTTGCAACACGGCATGCTCGTCATAGCTGCGGGCAGCCCGACCAAAATGCTGGCTGACTGTGTGTTTATCGTGGCGGCGGTCGTTCGGCCTCGCAGAAGACATTGGTGGCCGTGCAGGCACTTTCGCGGTCGAACGACCGTTCCCACAAACCCGGTCAGGCATTCTTTCCCACCAACTGATAATCGCGATAGAAGTCATACACGGCCTGGATAAAGGTATCCGGGGCAGACAGGAACGGTACATGAGCCACCTGTTCAATCAAGGCAGTGCGCCCGTGCTGGATCAGAGGTTCCACGGCCGCCATGGCCGCCGCCGGGACGATGTGGTCGTGCTCACCGAAGACCATCAGCACCGGCATAGGCAACGTCGGTAATGATTCACGCAGGTCACTGTCACGCAAAATGGTCAGCCCACCGCGCAGCGCCTTGGGCGCCGGCAAACCGCAAAAATACAAAATCTGTTTAAGCCGGGCAGTATCCTCGCGCATGGCCGCACTGCCTTTGCAGTTCAGCGCCAGAAAGCGCACCAGGGTGCCTTCGTTGTCTTCATCGAACATTTCACCAAACTTGGCCAGGATCTCCGGCTTCATCGCCGGCAGCCAATCTTTGGTGGCGGTGAAGCGCGGCGAGGTAGCCACGGTAACCACCGAATGCACTCGTTCCGGCGCTTTGTCGGCCATGGCCAGCGCCACCAGCCCACCGAGCGACCAACCCAGCAGGTGAGCTCGTTCTGGCATGATCGCCAGCACCTGTTCCGCCAGAAAATCCAGGGTGTAATCGTCGTTCGGCAACGGGCTCTGCCCCATGCCCGGCAGGTCAACCACGGTCACCCGGAAGTGCTCGAGCAGTGCCGGCACGATGTCGTCAAAGACAATGGCGTGCAGCCCCCAGCCATGAATCAAGACGATATCGTCGGCGTCCTCCATGCTCACACCAGTGGGCCGGTAGGTATTGTGAAAGGGGATCAAGCTCATTAGATTTCCTTGCTCGTCGACAGCGCCTGCAGCAGCCGGTCCACATCGTCTTCTTCATGGGCAGCAGACAAGGTGATACGCAACCGCGCCTGACCTTGTGGCACGGTGGGTGGGCGGATTGCGGTAATCAACATGCCCTGTTCGCGCAGCGTTGCGCTTAACGCCATGGCACCCGCATCGTCGCCAATCAGTAGCGGTTGAATCGGCGTAGCCGAGTCCATCAAGTGATATCCCAGCTGCTCGGCACCATCACGAAAGCGCTGTATCAGCACCGCCAGTTTTTGCCGCCGCCAAGTCTCTTCACGGGCTTTGTCCAGACTGATCAGCGACGCCGCTGCCACCGCCGCCGGCATGGCGGTGGTGTAGATATAAGTGCGGGCGAACTGGATTAACGTTTCGATCAACTCGCTGCTGCCCGCCACAAAGGCCCCGGCCGTACCGAGTCCCTTGCCCAACGTCCCCATCAGCACCGGCACCCGATCGTTGACCTGCTGGGCAAACACGCTGCCACGGCCCTGAGCATCCAGCACGCCGATACCGTGGGCATCATCGACCATTAACCAGGCATCATGGGCTTCGCAGGCATCGGCATAAGCGGCCAGCGGGGCCACGTCGCCATCCATGCTGAATACGCCATCGGCCACCACCAGTTTGCGGCGGGCCTCACTGCGCGCCAGCTGGCTGGCCAGTGCTTGCCCATCGTTATGGGGAAAACGGCGAAAACGGGCGCCACTGAGCAAGCCACCATCCAGCAACGAGGCGTGATTCAGGCGATCCTGAAACACCGCATCGCCCTTGCCCAGCAGGGCCGTCATCACGCCAAGATTCGCCATGTAACCGGTGGAAAACAGCAAGGCTCGTTCACGGCCAGTGTGCTCAGCCAGCGCCTCTTCCAGATCCTGATGCGGGCGCTGGTGGCCACACACCAGATGCGAAGCGCCACTGCCCACGCCCCAGTCAGCGGCGCCCTGGCGCAATGCGGCAACCACCGCCGGGTCATTGGCCAGGCCAAGATAATCATTGCTGCAGAAATTCAAATACTGTCGCCCACCCAGCACCGCATGGCGACCACTGGGGCCGTCCATGATGTGCGGTTGGCGATAACGGTGCTGGCGGCGGCGCGCCGCCAAGTCGGTGGCCAAATCAAAGCCCACGGGCAGACCTCAGTGTTCGGTAGCAGTGGGCCGCCCGGAGTCCTTGTCCAGCACGTGCTTGGCGCTGCGCTTGCTGTCCATGGCGTTATAAAAGAGCCCGGCTTCTTCAGCCTGCTGCTCGGACACCTGGGCCTGAATCGCTTCCTCATGGGCCTGGTCGGACGCCTCGTGACGCGGGTCCAGCGGGTGAATACCCAAGCGTTTGAACAGGCGCTGATCGTGGTTGGCTTCCGGATTATCGGTGGTCAGCAGGCGCTCGCCATAAAAGATCGAGTTGGCGCCGGCCATGAAACACAGGGCCTGGGCTTCGTCGTTCATTTCCTGACGGCCAGCGGACAGCCGCACATAGGATTCCGGCATCAGGATGCGAGCCACCGCCACGGTGCGGACAAACTCAAACGGGTCCAGATCGTCCACGTCCGCCAGCGGCGTGCCTTCGATCTTCACCAGCATATTGATAGGAACGGACTCTGGATGATGGGGCAGGTTGGCCAGCTGCTGCAGCAGACCCACCCGATCATTACGCTCTTCGCCCATGCCAACGATGCCGCCACAGCACACCTTCATGCCTGCGTCGCGCACATTGGCCAGAGTGGACAGACGGTCGTTGTAGGTCCGGGTGGTGATCACCTGGCCGTAGTACTCCGGCGAGGTATCCAGATTGTGGTTGTAATAATCCAGCCCCGCCTCGGCCAACGCACCCGCCTGACCTTCATCAAGCATGCCCAGGGTCATGCAGGTTTCCATGCCCAGGTCTTTCACCTGGCGAACCATGTCCAGCACGTAGGGCATATCCTTGTCGCGGGGGCTACGCCAGGCGGCGCCCATGCAGAATCGCGAAGCGCCGTTCTGGCGGGCGGCCTTGGCCTCTTCCACCACCCGGGACACTTCCAGCAACTTCTCTTTTTCCAGCTCGGTATTGTAGTGGCCGGACTGGGAACAATATTTACAGTCTTCCGGGCAGGCGCCGGTCTTGATCGACAGCAGGGTACTCACCTGTACGGCATTGGGATCGAAGTGGGCCCGGTGCAACGCCGCCGCCTGAAAAATCAGGTCGTTGAACGGCAAGGCAAACAGGGCGTCGATCTCACTGCGTTTCCAGTCATGGCGTACAGCCATGTCCGTGGATGACGATTGGGCGGTGCTGGCGATGGCGGGCATGCTTCATTCTCCTCGAGTGACGTCAGCAGGCTAAGGAGCCCCATGACACCTGTCAACCTGAAAGCCGCAACAAAAGTTTACTGCAGGCTATTTTTCAACCACATCAACCCCTCACCCTGCACCCTCTGCGGCAAAGGGGAAAGCCACAGCCTGTGCCCGGACTGTCTGCGCCTGCTGGCCCGCGTTACAGGCCCGGTCTGCCGCTGCGGACTGCCCCACGGCGACGATGCCACCGCCGTGACAGAGTTAACGCCCCCGCTGTGCGGGCGCTGCATTCGCCAGCCACCGCCATTTTCTGCCAGCCAGTCATCGTTGCAATACACCTTCCCGGTGGACGCGCTTATCACGCGCTACAAGCACCGGGCCGACCTGACGGTGGAACGCGCCATCACACCGTTATTGGCAGAGACGCCCCTGCCATGGGCGGATACCGATGCCGTGTGCCCACTGCCTGTTCACTGGCGGCGACAGTGGCGCCGTGGCTTCGACCAGGGAACCCGCCTTGCCAACCTGATGGGCCAATACTGGCAGCGCCCGGTGCTGCCAGTATTGGTTCGCCAACGGCCGACACCCAGCCAGCAAGGGCTGACCCGGCGGCAGCGGCAACGCAATCTGCGCAAGGCATTTCGGTGTCAGCGGTCAGTGACCGGGCTGCGCCTGGTCCTGATCGATGACGTGATGACCACCGGCAGCAGCGCCCGAGCGGCAGCACAATGCCTGATTGATCACGGGGCGGCAGAGGTACGCGTATGGACCCTGGCACGCACGCTGGATCCCCGCTGACAAAAACGCGCCTAGGCCCCATAGACACCTTTAGGCATAATAACGGCTTGTTCACGGAGAGAATCACATGACAAGAATAATAATTGCACTGACTCTGCTGACACTGGGCTGCTCCAGTGTTCAAGCCGAAGACCGTTATAGCGGCGTTACCTTGATGCGCGGCACCGTGGTGTCCGTTGGCCGGGTAGATCCGACGGAAAATATCGGCACCGGCTTTTTTGTGGATGCCAATTACACCAGCGTGGCGCTGAATGCCGGCGTAGGCACCAAGAAATTTGGTGACTCGCCCATCCGCCGCGATTCCGGCGACGATGACCTCTCCGCTGCCGATGGCGAGCGTGTTACCAATGGCTATGCCGGTGTAGGCTTTGGGCGCATTATTCAGATTCAATACGGTTACGGCTCTGAAGGCGACCTGCTTCGCTATCGCTCCGACTTCAATTACCGTTCGATAATCGATTTCTTCACCGGCAAGCGCACCCCCAAGGACCGCCTGACCCTGGGGGATCGCCTCACGTTCACTATTGCCATAGAGCAGTATCTGGACGACGAAGACGAGATTTTCGACAACGCAACCTGGGGCATTGGCCTGTTGTTCTGATCCGTTCACGGATTAACAACTGACGACAGGGCTGCCCCTCGGCAAGGAATACCATGGACATACACATTGCCCAGGGGCACAACCCACCACACAACATCCATGGCATTACCGTGGTGATAGACGTGATTCGCGCCTTCACCACCAGCCATCACGCCTTCCGCAAGGGCCTGCGCTGCATCTGGCCGGTGGCCAGTGCCGAGCAGGCCTTTGCCCTGCGCGACGCTCACCTACCCGACGCACTGCTCGCCGGGGAAGTGGAGGCCCTGCCGATTCCCGGCTTTGATTTTGGCAATTCCCCCTGGGAAATCGATCAGGCCGAGCTGCAGCACAAAGAGTTGATTCTGCGCACCACCAACGGCGTGGCCGCCACCCTGCGCGCCCGTGACAGCCGTGAAGTTCTGGTGGCGGGGCTGGTCAACGCGGAAGCCACCGCCAACTACCTGCGTGCACAAAATCCGCCCACCGTGGTGCTGGTGGCCTCCCATCCCACCGGCGACGAAGACGTGGCCTGCGCCGAGTACATCCGCCACCTGCTGGGCGGAGAAGGCATTACCTATCAAGCCGCCCGCGACCGCACCCTGAATGCCAAGGCCGCACAGAAGTTCTTTGCCGGCACTCACCCCCGGCTACGCCCGCAGGATATCGAAGCCGCCGCCAGCAGCGAAGGCCCGGGCGCGCTGACCATGCACGTGCGGTTCGACCCGCAACCCTGCATCACAGCCCGACAGGCCAGCTGACCCCCAGCGTCAATGATTCCGTTCTTTTTGATCAATGCGCCGCCACCATCGGGCTTGTTACTGTTGATTGAATTCTTACCCAACAGGACAGCCCGATGATCCAGTGGTCCGAACAACAGCAGATGATCCAGAAAATGGTGCGCGACTTTGTGGAAAAGGAAGTCGTGCCGCAACTGGATGATATCGAATACAACGGCGTTCCCCCTTACGACATCCTGCGCAAAATGATCAAGACGTTTGGCATGGACGTGATGGCCAAGCAATCGTTCGACAAACAAATTGCCCGCGAGAAAGCCCTCGCCGCCGGCGACGCCGTAGAAGAAAAGAAAAAGAAAGACGGCCCTTCTGCCATGGCCGGTGAAGAAGCCGCCATGCGCATGATCCCCATTATTGAACTTTGCAAACATGCCCAGGGACTGGTGACCGCCATGGGCGTGTCCATGGGCCTGGGCGGTGGCGCCATCATGAGCAAGGGCACCACCGAGCAGAAAGAACGCTGGGCCCTTCCCCTGTTGACCCTGGAAAAAGTGGGCGCTTGGGCCATCTCCGAACCCAATGCCGGCTCCGACGCCTTCGGCCAGATGAAAACCTTGGCCAAGCGCGACGGCAACGGCGGTTACATCATCAACGGCAGCAAGACCTGGATCACCAACGGCCCCTATGCCGACACCATCATCCTGATCTGCAAACTGGACGAAGAAGGTGTGCCGGCGGACCAGCGTAAAATCGTCTCCTTTATTCTCGATAGCGGCATGGACGGCCTGACCCAGTCCAAGCCCTTCAAGAAAATGGGCATCGGCTCCTCGCCCACCGGTGAACTGTTCCTATCCGATGTGAAAGCCGGCCCGGAACGCCTGCTGGGCGGCAGCGAGGACAGCTACGGACGCAGTGGCGCCAAAGGCACCTTCATGCAGGAGCGGGCCGGGGTAGCGGCCATGGCACTGGGCATGGTGGAACGCGCTCTAGAGCTAAGTACCCAGTACGCCAGCGACCGGGTTCAGTTCGGGCGCGCCATTGGCCAGAACCAACTCATCCAGCTGAAACTGGCCAAGATGGAAGTGGCACGCACCAACCTGCAGAACATGGTATTTCGCTATATCGAAATGACTGCGGAAGGGGCCCAGATGACCTTGGCAGAAGCCTCGTCAATGAAACTTTACGCCGCCCAGGTTGCCATGGAAGTCGCCACCGAAGCGGTGCAGATCCACGGCGGTTACGGCTACATGCGCGAATCCCGCGTGGAACAGCTGATGCGCGATGCCAAGATTCTGCAGATTTATGCCGGCACCGATGAAATGCAGATTATCGCCATTGCAAGGGACCTGCTGGGCCGCGTATAGCCCGCCACGGGGCCTGTGGCTGGTGCCCGACCAGCCACAGATCGCGCCCTGTGTAAGCAATTGCCTACCACCAGTGTAAGCATATTGACCATTGCGCCCTGCGTGATGGTTTTTGTGGTCTTCATCACACAATCTCCCCTGACTACACTCATTCATTATTCGTAGTAAGGCCCGCCAAGCCGCCCTTTCAGAGTAGCACCAACGTACTACTTTCAGGATGTGCCGCCGGGCCCAGGGTGATTCTCATGGTAATACGCTATAGGGCAGACCGGTTCGCCGTTGCTCTGGTGTTAGCGGTATTCAGCCTCCAGCTTGGCCTGTTCTTTTTCAGCCACGGGTTGGCTACCTGGCTGGGCATGCTGGCCCTGCTGCCGGTGCAGGTCTCCTGTGGCGCCATCTGTCACAACCACCACCACGTGAACACCTTCGTGAAGCGCCCGCTCAACCGGCTGTTCGAAATGGTCATGTACCTGCAGACCGGCACCAGTCCTCTGAGCTGGACGCTGCATCATAATATCGGCCATCACCAGCTCTATCTGGACCCAGACAACGACCCGTCCCCCTGGCAACAGCCCGACGGCAGCCTGATGCCACGCTGGCGCTATGTGCTGGTTAACACGCTGCGCATCTATCCGGAAATCCACCGCATCGGCCGTCAGCACCGCGCTTTGTACCGCCGCTTCCTGCGCCTGCTGGTACTCGCCAATATTCCCCTGTTGGCGGCCTTTACGCTGGACCCGCGCAACGCCTTTATCGTCTTCCTGATCCCCATGATCAGCATGCTGTTCATGTTGCTGGACAACACCTATGGCCAACACGCCGGTACCGGTTATGAGGACCATTACCATGCCTCTCGCAATGTGGAACTGAAACGCTACAACCTGCCGTCCTGGAATCTGGGTTACCACACTGCTCACCACATGTTGCCCGGCCTGCACTGGAGCAAACTGCCGAACCTTCATGCAAAAATTCGTGACCGGATTCCGGGCCATCTGATTACTGAAAACGTGCTGTTGCAGTGGGAACCCGCCCGCCAGCAGCGTGAAGGAGAAGGAGTCCCTTCATGATACGTGGCCTGATTCTCTCTCTGATCATGCTGTCCGCGGCCGCCGCCCGCGCCCAGGATTGCTATTACTACTGGATGCATCAATGCATCGAGGTGGTGGACGCCAGCCAGCGCCAACTCAAACAATTTGTGCTGATTTCACCGGCGGTCAATTACCTGAGTGTGGACGAAGGCAGCCAGTGCAGCGCCGCCGTCAGCCGCCAGCAAGCCCCGATCACCCCCCAGTTACTCGCAGCCTTCAACACTGCCGCCAACGGGATTGATGCCTGTGAAGCGCCACTCACCGAACTTTCCGCCCGCGCCTTCGACAAGCCACACAAAGCCACCTGGCACTACAATCGCAGCCGCAAGGCCAGCCCCCAAAAAGTGATCATTACCGTGGAAAACGTGCCCATTCTTTAAGGAGAGGTTAATCGCTGCACTATGCAACGGGTATGCTATGATCAGTGTGCTTTTTTATATCCGGGGCGAATAATGAAAATAATCAAAACTGCCGCGTTGTCCTTAAGTTTGCTTCTTGTTGCCTGCCAGGGCCTGCAGGGCGAACGCCAAGGCGATTACTACTTTTCACCGGCCGGCGCTTATATCCTTGATCTTGGCATCAACACTTTCCGTGGCGAAGTGGTACTGGATGAGCGTTGTGACCGCAACGGGGGCTCCACCACCTTCTGGGATGGCAGTGGCCGCCTGTTTCGGGTGGACTACCTGAACGTGGAAAACCACCCGATGATCGAAGCGCCGCGTTTCGCCTCGGACCTGACGCTACTCAACCTCAGCCTGAACAGCTACCTGCGTGACGTGGTCGCCAAGGCACCCATGATCACCAGCGCCGAAGCCTCTTACCGGGAATTCCTGGACGATGCAGACCCAAAGGCACTGTTCGCCATCATCGGCATTAATGTGGATGCCGCCAAAGTGAAAGATGATGAGGTGGAAAGCGGCACCTACTACTACGGCTTCATGCTGTTCAAACAGGGCGAACTGATCTACGTCCTGCAGCACCGCCAACCCGTGCTGATGCCGGAAAAGATGAAGTCAGTGCTACTGAACTTGGCGGCCGGCATGGAAATCCCCGGCCGGGTTCGCGACGACACCGACATGGAAAAGCTGCGCCGTGCCCTGAAAAAGATGGCCCCCGGCGGCAGTAACGGTGATCCGGTGCGTTTGTGCGAACCTGCACAGGGCTAAGGAGCCTCTGAATTGATAATGGCTAATGGATCACTGACAATCAGAACAACCGAGTCTGTCATTCATTAGCCAGATTGGACTGATCGCCATGAGCACTCTCAACACCCAACAATGCGAAGCCTGCCGCGCCGACGCCCCTCAAGTATCTGATGAGGAACGCAAGGAACTGCACCCCCAGGTTCCGGACTGGATACTGGTGGAAGAGGACGGCATCGAAAAACTGCAGCGCCACTTCAGTTTCAAAGATTTCGTCCAGGCACTGACGTTCACCCATCAGGTCGGCAAACTGGCAGAACAAGAAGGCCACCACCCCGCCATTCTCACCGAATACGGCAAGGTCACTGTCACCTGGTGGACACACAAGATTCACGGCCTGCACCGCAATGACTTCATCTGCGCCGCCAAGACTGACGCACTGCAATAAGCTACAAGCTACAAGCTACAAGCTACAAAATGGGATAGAAGCGGGCGAAGAGGTTCCCCGTTTTGACCATTTCCTCCACCCCCCTGATCAAAACGGCTTGCGTTAATGATCCCCGTCTTTGCTAGCATCACTGGCAACCGAGGAGATAACAACATGGCCCTGAGCGAAGAACAGAAAAACTTTATCAAGACCGCCAGCGACAAGACCTTTCCATTTGTGGAACGCTGTGAAGTTCAGACACTGGAAGTAGAGCGCGGTTACTGCAAGATGCTGATGCCACTCAAACCCAACCTTAACCACGTTGGCATCATGTACGCCGGTGCGCTTTACACCATTGCCGAATTGCCCGGCGGCACCATCTACCTGACCTCCTTCGACACCAAGCGCTTCTATCCTATCGTCAAGGACATGTCGATTCGCTTCCGCCGCCCGGCCACGACTGACGTGACCGTGGAAGTCACCTTGAGCGAAGAGGAAATTGCGCGCATCGAAAGCACCACCGAAGAAGCGGGCAAATGTGATTTCGAATGGGATGTGGAAATCAAGGATGCCAATGGCGAAGTGGTTGCCATTACCCACAACGTCTATCAGCTAAGAAAGATCGGCAGTTAAGAGTGGCGAACTACAAGCCTCAATCTGCAACGCGGGTTGGGGCGCGCCACACGGTGGCCGCCTTGCCCGCGGAATTCAGTTGAACGTTCAAAGTGCAAAGTTGAAAAGAGCAAACTCGGGAACTTTTCCGCTTTACCCTATCCGTTTTCGTAGCTCGTAGCTCGTAGCTCGTAGCTCGTAGCTCGTAGCTCGTAGCTCGTAGCTCGTAGCTCGTAGCTCGTAGCTCGTAGCTCGTAGCTCGTAGCTCGTAGCTCGTAGCTCGTAGCTCATTTCGCGTAAGTACAGAATCCGTGCGGCCCCAGGTTTACCGTGGTGGAACATTCCCACCCTATTCGCTGCATGCCCCCTTCTACCGGCCAGGTAGTTAACTGGTCGCCATCCAACCGGCCGGCCAGCTCCAGTTTCAACATGCCACCATCCAGTAAATACGCCCGCTTTATACGCTTTCCTGTCACTTGTTCCGGGGCCACCCCCATGTCCGTCAGGCTATCTGGCCAGGTGCCACCGGACAGATAATATTCCGTCATATGCATGCGCAAGGCATTTACCGTATTGAACGTCTGGGCCAGCTCGGAACGGTCGCGACTGCTGCTAAACAACTCCCAGGTTTTCTGATCAATACCAGGGGGCGGCGCATCCTCGGGCTGACTGGGTGAGGGCGGGGTTTCCGGAATGGCAACACGCCGGGCAAGGGCATCGATATCCCCTTCATAACGAGCGCGCAGGGAACAGCGACTACCCGTCCAGCGCTGGCCTTGCAGGGAGGGCGCCTCCGCTTGCAGCTGACTAAGATAAGCATCGCGGAGCAACGACTCCGGACGATCCTGTTTCTTGTATGCCTGCTGGCGCTGCCGGTATTCATTGGTGGCCGCGATCACACTAAGCAGGCTGACGTGAAGCTCTTCGGTCATCAACTGCAAGGCGCGGCCACAGACCTGCTGCTCCGTTTCCCCTTGCCCAGCTCGCTCCACCTTCGCCAACGCCAGTGACATGGCCATGGCCGGCGCCCCCAGCGCCAGCAACATAGCTGCAATAACAGTACGCATCCTTTCCCCCAGCTTTCCACACAAACCTGCCCAGTGTGACCTACGGTAACCCCGAAACAGCATCAGCATGGCGGCGCGCTATTTTTTGTTTTTAGCGTCCACCGTCATGCGTATGGCATCCAGCATTTCTATTTCTGACCGAACTCCACCACTGCCTCGATAAAGACCTTCGCATGCTCTGGATCCACATGTGGCGTGATGCCATGGCCCAGATTGAAAATATGCCCGGGGTGATCACCAAAATCATCGAGGATGCGTTTTACTTCGGCGCGGATCGCCTGGGGCGACGCGTACAACACGGCCGGGTCCATGTTGCCTTGCAAGGCGACCTTGTTACCCACACGGCGGCGTGCTTCACCAATATTGATCGTCCAGTCCAGGCCCAGGGCATCACAGCCTGAGTCGGCCATGGATTCCAGCCACAAGCCACCATTCTTGGTGAAAAGAATCACCGGCACCTTGCGCCCTTCGTGATCACGGATCAGACCATCAACAATCTGCCTCATGTATTTCAGGGAAAACTGCTGATAGGCCTCGGCGGACAGAGCCCCGCCCCAGGTATCAAAAATCTGTACGACCTGGGCGCCATGACGAATCTGCGCGTTGAGATAGGACGTCACTGACTGGGCCAGCTTGTCGAGCAGGGCATGGGCCACCTCAGGCTGGCTGTAGACCATAGCCTTGAGATGGCGAAAATCTTTGCTGGAGCCGCCTTCCACCATGTAGGTGGCCAGCGTCCAGGGGCTACCGGAAAAGCCGATCAGGGGAACGCGGCCGTTCAGAGCACCGCGAATGGTGCTCACCGCCTTCATCACATACCCCAGATCGGATTCCGCATCAGGAATCGGCAAGGCAGCCACATCGGCTTCCGTTCGCACCACCTTCTTGAATTTCGGACCTTCCCCAGTCTCGAAATACAGCCCCAGGCCCATGGCATCGGGAATGGTCAGAATATCGGAGAACAGGATCGCCGCATCCAGCGGATAACGCTCCAGCGGCTGCAAGGTCACTTCGCAGGCCAGATCGGCATTCCGGCACAGGTCCATAAATGACCCCGCATGCTCACGGGCTGCCCGGTATTCCGGCAGATAGCGCCCTGCCTGGCGCATCATCCAGATGGGCGTGCGGTCCACCGCCTCGCGATTCAAGGCGCGGAGGAAGCGATCGTTTTGCAGAGGAGCGAAAGTCATTGTGGGTTCCTTTGGAAACGCTTCACGCACCACGCTGCACGCAACGCGCGAAAATCAAAATCTTCAATATCATATAGAAAAAGGGCCTGCAAAAGCAGGCCCTTTTAGCGTGATGCGTGCAAGCATGGTGCCTGCAGCGTCTCACTTAAACATCCAGATAATCAAGAATCCCTTTCGCCGCTTCACGGCCTTCCCAGATAGCAGTCACCACCAGGTCAGAGCCGCGCACCATATCGCCGCCGGCAAAGATCTTTTCATTGCTGGTCTGGAACGGGAACGCTTGTTCTTCAATCGCCACAACACGGCCGGAATCATCGGTATTGACGCGTTTGTCATCAAACCAGTCCGCCGGGCTGGGGCGGAAACCGAACGCCACGATCACCGCATCCGCTGGCAGAATCTCTTCACTGCCCGGAATTGGCTCGGGGCGGCGACGGCCATTGTTGTCCGCTTCGCCAAGCTTGGTTTCCACCACTTTCACACCGACAACCTTGCCGTCTTCACCCACCACTTCAATGGGCTGGCGGTTAAACAGGAACTGCACGCCCTCTTCCTTGGCGTTAGTCACTTCCTTGCGTGAACCGGGCATGTTCTCTTCATCACGACGGTAGGCACAGCTGACGCTTTCCGCCTGCTGACGGATGGAAGTACGGTTACAGTCCATGGCGGTATCACCACCACCCAGCACCACCACACGCTTGCCTTTCAGGTTGATGAAGTCGGCTTCGTTCTTTTCAAAGCCCAGGTTGCGGTTGGCGTTGGAGATCAAAAACGGCAGCGCTTCAAACACGCCATCCAGTTCTTCACCCGGGAAGCCACCTTTCATATAGGTGTAAGTGCCCATACCCATGAAGACCGCATCGTATTCGTCGAGCAGCTCATCGATGGTGATGTCTTTGCCGACTTCTACGCCCAGACGGAACTCCACGCCCATGCCTTCAAACACTTCACGGCGCTTGGCCATGACCGGTTTTTCCAGCTTGAATTCGGGGATACCGAAGGTCAGCAGACCACCAATTTCTTCATAACGGTCAAAAACCACCGGCTTCACGCCGCTGCGCACCAACACGTCGGCACAACCGATGCCGGCGGGGCCGGCACCGATCACGGCAACCTTTTTGTCGGTCCACACCACTTTCGACATGTCCGGACGCCAGCCCATGGCCAGCGCCGTATCGGTGATGTACTTCTCGGTGGCACCAATGGTTACCGCACCGAACCCGTCGTTGAGGGTACAGGCCCCTTCACACAGACGGTCCTGCGGGCACACACGACCACAGACTTCCGGCAGGGAGTTGGTCTGGTGACTCAACTCCACCGCTTCGAGCAGGTTGCCTTCGCTGATCAGCTTCAACCAGTTGGGGATGTAGTTATGGACCGGGCACTTCCATTCACAGTACGGGTTACCGCAATGCAGGCAACGATGCGCCTGATGCTCCACTTCCCGGGTTTCAAACGGGTAGTAGATTTCCTCGTACTTGTGCTTGCGGTCGTCAATGTCCTTTTTCTTCGGATCGTGCCGGGGCACGTCGAGAAACTGGAAGTTATTGCTCAAACGTTCAGCCATGGTATCCCCCGTTATGCCGGATTGGCGCGCGTGCTCTGCAGCAGGTTTTCCAGGCTTGCAGCCTTGGGTTTAACCAGCCAGAACTTGCGGCTCATGGCATCAAAGTTGTCCAGAATGTACTGGCCCCATTCGCTGCCGGTCTCTTCCACGTAATCTGCGATTACGCCGCGCAGGTGACTGCGATGAGACTCGGTGGCTTCGGAACTGATGCGGTGCAACTCGATCAGCTCCGGGTTGATGCGGTCGAAGAAATCATTGTCTTCGTCCAGGACGAACGCGAAACCGCCGGTCATGCCCGCACCAAAGTTGTGGCCAGTGCGGCCCAGCACGGTGATGGAACCACCGGTCATGTATTCACAGCAGTGATCACCTGCGCCTTCCACGATGGCATGGGCGCCGGAGTTACGCACCCCGAAACGCTCGCCCGCGGTACCCGCAGCATAAAGCTTGCCGCCGGTGGCGCCGTAGAGACAGGTATTACCAATAATGGCCGTTTCCTGGCTCTTGAACGGGCTGCCATTGGGCGGACGGATCACCAGCTTACCACCGGCCATGCCTTTGCCCACGTAATCGTTAGCGTCGCCCTCAATGTACATGTGCAGGCCGCCGGCGTTAAACACACCAAAGCTCTGCCCCGCGGTGCCAGTGAAACGCACCTTGATGGGCGCCGCGTCCATGCCCAGGTTGCCGTGTTTTTTGGCAATTTCGCCAGACACACGCGCTCCCACGGAACGGTCGCAATTGGTGATTTCGTAATGGAACGAGCCACCGGACTGGCTTTCGATGGCGGTCGCCATGTCGGCTACCATCTTCTGGCTCAGCACCGCCTTGTCGAACGGCTCGTTGCGGCTCACCTGACAATGGGTGGGCTTGTCCGCCGGCACCAGGTCGTTACGCAGAATCGGGGTCAGGTCCAGCTTGCCCTGGCGCGCGGTTTCACCTTCCAGCACTTTCAGCAGGTCGGTGCGACCGATCAGCTCGGGAATGCTCTTCACACCCAGCAACGCCAGCAGCTCACGTACTTCCTTCGCCACAAAGGTGAAGTAGTTGATCAGCAGTTCCGGCGCACCAATAAAGTGCTCTTTACGCAGATCTTCACGCTGGGTCGCCACGCCGGTGGCGCAGTTGTTCAGGTGGCAAATACGCAGGTACTTACAGCCCAGCACGATCATCGGCACGGTACCGAAACCGAAGGACTCGGCACCCAGAATGGCTGCTTTGATTACGTCCAGACCGGTCTTCAGGCCACCGTCGGTCTGCAGGCGAATCTTATCCCGCAGATCATTACCGCGCAGCGCCTGATGCGCTTCCGCCAGGCCCAGCTCCCAGGGGGAACCGGCATAGCGGATGGAGGTCAGCGGGCTAGCTGCGGTACCGCCGTCGTAACCGGAAATGGTGATCAGATCCGCATAGGCTTTTGCCACACCGGACGCCACGGTACCCACACCAGGCTCGGACACCAGCTTCACGGATACCTGGGCATCCGGGTTGACCTGCTTGAGGTCGAAGATCAGCTGGGACAGATCCTCAATAGAGTAGATGTCATGGTGCGGCGGCGGTGAAATCAGGGTCACACCGGGCACGGAGTGACGCAGGCGCGCAATCAGCGCATTCACCTTGCCACCGGGCAGCTGGCCACCTTCACCGGGCTTGGCGCCCTGAGCCACCTTGATCTGCAGCACTTCGGCGTTGACCAGATAATGCGGAGTCACACCGAAACGGCCAGAGGCGATCTGCTTGATCTTGGACACACGTTCGGTGCCAAAACGGGCCGGGTCTTCCCCGCCCTCGCCTGAGTTGGAACGGCCACCCAGACGGTTCATTGCCGTGGCGATGGCTTCGTGGGCTTCCGGGCTCAACGCGCCCAGGGACATGCCCGCGGAATCAAAGCGCAGCAGGATATTTTCCAGCGGCTCCACCTGATCCACATCGATCGCGTCCACGTCATCACGCAGGGCAAACAAATCGCGCAGCGTCGCCACCGGACGCTTGTTGACCAGCTCGGCGTACTCTTTGTAGGCGTCGTAGTCGCTATCCTGAGTGGCACGGTGCAGGGCATAGATCACGTCCGGGTTAAAGGCGTGATATTCCTTGCCGTGGATGTATTTGAGGATACCCCCGGCATCAATGGGCTTGCGTTGCTTCCAGGCATCTTTGGCCAAGTTTTGCTGATCTTCCTGGAAATCTTCAAAGCTGGCGCCCTGAATCCGGCTGGGCACGCCGCGGAAGCACAGCTCCACTACATCGCTGGCGATACCGATGGCCTCAAACAGCTGGGCACCCCGGTAGGAGGTAATGGTGGAGATCCCCATCTTGGAGAGGATCTTCATCAGACCCTTATTGATGCCTTTACGGAAATTCTTCTGCAGCTCCACGGCATCGCCCAGCAGCTCGCCGGAACGCACCATGTCGGCAATAACGTCGTAGGCCAGATACGGGTAAACAGCGGTGGCGCCAAAGCCGAACAGCACCGCAAAGTGATGGGAATCACGGACAGTGGCCGTTTCCACGATGATATTGGTGTCAGTACGCAGACCTTTTTCAGTCAAGTAATGATGCACCGCACCGGTGGCCATCAGCGCGTGGATAGTGAGCTTGTCCTGGGCGATGCCATGATCGCTCAGCACCAGAATAACGCTGCCCTCACGGGCCGCCTTCTCTGCCTGCTGACACAGATTCAGTACCGCCTGCTTAAGGCCCACCTCGGCATCATAATGCAGGCTCAGCTTGGCCGTCTGGTAGCCCGGACGCTCAATGTTGATCAGGTTAGTGAACTTGGAGTGCGACAGCACCGGCGTGGACAGAATCGCCCGGTCGGCATGGTCCGCAGTCTCTTCGAACACGTTACGCTCGGCACCCACACAGGTTTCCAGGCTCATCACGATCGCTTCGCGCAGCGGATCGATAGGCGGATTGGTCACCTGGGCGAACTGTTGACGGAAGTAATCAAACAGGGAACGCTCACGGCGAGACAAGACCGCCATAGGCGTATCGTCGCCCATGGAGCCAGTGGCTTCCTGTCCCGATTCGGCCAACGGACGCAGAACCTGATCACGCTCTTCAAAGGTGATCTGGAAGAATTTCTGGTAGCTAAGCAGGTCCTGCGGATCCACTTCATCGGTACGACCCACTTCGTGGTCGTAATCCGCTTCGATGCGCAGGGCGTTGCTCTTCAGCCAGTCACGATAGGGGTGACGGACCTTCAAGCGATTATCGATATCCTTGGTATGCAGGACCTCACCGGTTTCGGTGTCGATGGCCAGAATCTGACCCGGTCCAACACGCCCCTTGGCCACTACATCTTCCGGCTTGTAGCTGTACACGCCGATTTCCGAGGCCAAAGTAATAAAGCCGTTTTTGGTCACCACCCAACGGGCCGGGCGCAGACCGTTACGGTCCAACATGCACACCGCATAACGGCCGTCAGTCATTACCAGTCCGGCGGGGCCGTCCCACGGCTCCATGTGCATGGAGTTATATTCATAAAAGGCACGCAGATCCGCATCCATGGTATCCACGTTCTGCCAGGCAGGCGGGATCATCATGCGTACAGCGCGGAACAAATCCATGCCACCGGCCAGCAGCACTTCCAGCATGTTATCCATGCTGGAAGAATCAGAACCGGTACGGTTCACCAGCGGGCTCAGCTCTTCCAGGCCGGGCAACAGGTCATTTTCAAACTTGTTTTCCCGTGCCAGCGCCCAGTTACGGTTACCTTGCACGGTGTTGATCTCACCGTTGTGGGCCAGGTATCTGAACGGCTGGGCCAGCGGCCACTGGGGCAGCGTGTTGGTGGAGAAACGCTGATGGAAAACGACGATGGCCGTTTCCATGGCACTGTCACCCAGGTCTGGGAAGAACACAGGCAGATCCACCGGCATCATCAAGCCTTTGTAAGACATGACCGAAGCTGACAGGGAACAGATGTAGAAGTAGCCGTCGCTCTCGATGGCTTTTTCCGCATGGCGACGGGCAAAGAACAGCCGACGGTTCAACTCCTGCTCGGAGTTACCATCTGCCGCCACCATCACCTGCCAGAACCCCGGCAGAGAGGCACGCGCCAGATCGCCCAGGCAGGACGGATCCGTCGGCACTTCACGCCAGCCAAGCACGGCGACGCCCTGAGCTTCCAAAGCCGCGTTGATCGCGCTCTTCTGCTGCTGGGCCTGATCCGCGTCCGGATGGGTAAAAACCATCCCCACGCCGTAATTGTCCGGCAACGTAATGGATTGTTCTTGCGCGATCTTGCGGAAGAAAGAATCGGGTTTCTTAAGCAACAGACCGCAGCCATCACCGGTTTTTCCGTCGGCATTGATGCCGCCCCGGTGTGTCATGCACGTAAGTGCTTCAATAGCGGTTTGCAGAAGCTCGTGGCTGGCCTGGCCCTCCATATGGGCAATCAGACCAAAACCACAGTTGTCCCGGAATTCTCCGGGCTCAGTGAGCCCCCGCACCAGCGTTGAGTTCTGCTGCATGAAACCTTTCCTCTTGAAATTCAGAGACTTACAGAAGGCAAATGGCGTCAAAGAAACGGTGACGGCAAAAAAGGGATGTGCATTCTACACATTGCGCGCTTGGGCGACAAATTGAACAGTCACCCAAGGCGCTTTTTCTCGCTCAAAGTTCGTCGCGAACGTCGGCCATCTTGCGCGGAAAAGGCCCTGCCGAGCGCAATTTTGCCGGCAACTTCGACTTTGCATCCAGCGCAGCCTGACGACTGGAATAGTCCCCCGCAAGCACCAAAAACACGGTTTTTCCGTTTCGTTTGGCCGGATAATAGGCCCCCTTACCGCCCAGCTGATCCAACACACCACGAGCATTGGACTCCTGACTGGTCGCCGTGATCTGCAGGAACCAGTGACTGTCATCCACCTCCGTCAGCCAGGCCGCTTGATTATACCCTGACGCGTCGGCCGACGCCTTTTCTTGTTCCTGTGACGACGCAGGTTTGCTCTGTGCCTTTTCCGGTGTTGACGGCGCCGCTTCCTCCGGCTTTTCAGGCGACGGTGCCACCGCAACTTCCTGCTGCCGCTGAGCCGGAGACGATTGCATCACCGGGTCGGTCACCGGCGTCAGCTGCACATTACCGGTAGCGACCTTTTCGTCACTGTCCAGCTCGCCTTCCGGCTCGGCATCCAGATCCTCAAGACGGGCCACCGGCTCCATTGTCGGCTTGAGCGGCGTCACTTCTGGCACGTCGGGGGCAGCCACTTGCTCCGCCGGCACGGACTCCGGCACAGGCAGCGCCAATTCACGGGAATCCGGCGCCGCAACCTCATCCTCGCCACCGGCAAACACCGACCACAGAATGATCACCACCAGCAACAAGCCAAGTACTGCGGCCCCATGACGCCATGGAGCCACCGCACGGGGAGTGGCTGTGGCATCCGCCGGCAACGCTGACGCCCCGGCAGCCGCATCATCGCCGTCCTCGCCATCATTGACGCGCGCAGACAACCCCTGCATATCATTCAGGTCATCATCAGCCCCTGACGACGCCTCATCCGGGCCGCCATGATCTGCCATAGACTCACCCAAAGGCACCGCCGCCGCTGTATCTCGGCTACCCTGCAACAGCCCGAGCAACGCACCCGGCAGGCCCTCGCTACGATGTGCAAGCTGCTCAGACTCATCATCATCCAACTCTTCCCCGGCCACAAACCAGGCAAAGTCCTGCACGTCATCAGCGTTCAAGGTCGGCAGATCCAACACATCATCCACGGTAAAATCCACGGACTTAAGCGCCTCAACGATTCCCGGCAGACCACCGAACAGGTAACACAGCCGCACCCCCAGCTTCTGCTTGAGAGCGACCATGGTGGTCAGCGCATCCGCTCTCACGTCTTCACTGTTATCCACCACCACAACCAGGCGACCGTTGCTCAGGGTGTCACGCAGCACCTGAGGCAGGTCTTCACGATCAATATCGAAATGACGCAACAATGCATCAACTACCACATTGGCATCATGAGGCTCACTGCCATCGATGCGAACCACTTCCATGTCGGCCAGCAGCGCCATCACCGCCTGCCCAAGCAGAGTGGACACACCACTGCCCGTATCGCCCTCTATAGCCACTACCGAGCCCAGCCCGGCATGGGCCGTCATGGCATCCAGGAAATCCCCTCGCGAGGCCCCGCTATAGAAACGTTCGTCATCATGCTCCACAAAAAGCCTCCAGCGTTTTTTGCAATGCCGCTTCATCATAGTCGGCTGTTACCACAGCCTTACCCAGCGCGCGCAACAGCACAAGGCGCAACTGGCCGTTATGAACCTTCTTGTCCATGGCCATCAAATCGACAAACTTTTCCGGTGTCATCTCTTGCGGGACGGCCACCGGCAAGCCCCAGGTAGACAATAACGCCACCACGCCAAGCTCCAGCGAATCCGGCACCCAGCCAAGCTCGGCCGACATCCGGATCGCCATCAACATACCCACCGCCACCGCCTCGCCATGCAACCACTGACTGTAACCCGTGGCCGTCTCAATCGCATGACCGAAGGTATGCCCCAGATTCAACAGAGCGCGACTCCCCTGCTCAGTCTCATCGTCCGCCACCACCTGCGCCTTGTTCTCGCAGCTGCGGAAGATGGCTTCGGACATCACCGACTCTTCTCTGGACAACAACTGGCTGTTATTGGTTTCCAGCCACTGGTAGAAATCCGGATCACGGATAAGCCCATACTTGACCACTTCCGCGTAACCGGCAGCCAACTCCCGCTCGGGCAGCGTGCTCAGCACATCGGTATCAATCAGTACCAGGCGCGGCTGATGAAATGCACCGATCATGTTCTTGCCACGGGGATGATTCACTGCCGTCTTGCCGCCCACGGACGAATCGACCTGCGCCAGCAGCGTAGTCGGCACCTGGATAAAATCCACACCGCGCTGATAGCAGGCCGCCGCAAACCCCACCATGTCGCCAACCACACCACCACCCAACGCAATCAGCGTGGTGGTGCGCGAATGGCGCTTGGCCATCAGGGCATCAAAAAGGGCTTCAAGAGTTTCCAGCGTTTTGTACTTTTCGCCGTCAGGCAGAATCAGGGTGTCACACTGGATAGCAGAGAACTGTGCCTCAAGCGACGCCAGATACAACGGCGCCACCGTTTCATTGGTGATGATCATCACCTGATTACCGCGCACCTGCTCGGCGAGGGGAAAAGACGACAGCAAGCCAGCCCCGATATGAATAGGGTAACTCCGCTCGGCCAAGGCCACCTGAAGTGTGCGCATTACAGCTCCCACAAACAATAATTCAGCAAAACAGGCCAAACACCAGCCCGACAATTGCCTGCATTATCCTTGTGGGTGAGAGTCCAAACAAGCGAGCACGTCATCAGCCACTTTTTTCAGGTTGCCTGATGCGGTCGAGACGACATGGTGAGCCACCTGCCGATAGAGCGGATCACGCTCGGCGAACAGGGCCTCCAGCCGCGCTTTGGGGTCTGCCGTTTGCAGCAGCGGGCGGCCTTTGTCATTGCGGGTGCGCGCCAGCTGGATATCTACCGGCGTCCACAGGTAGACCACACAACCGCGCTCATGAAGGAAGGTGCGATTTTCCGGGGTAACCACCACCCCGCCCCCGGTAGCCAGCACGATGCCGGACTCGCAGGTCAGCTCATCGATAACATCCTGCTCACGCCGCCGGAACCCCGCTTCGCCTTCCATATCGAAGATCCACGGAATGTCCGCACCGGTCTTCTCCTCAATAACACGATCAGAGTCGAAAAACGGGCGATCCAACAGCTGGGCAAGATGTCGCCCCAGGGTGCTTTTACCTGCACCCATGGGGCCGACAAGAATCAAAGGAACAATAAAATTAGTCTTGATCACCGATTAGCCAAAGCATCCTTCATCAACCGTGGCGTAATAAAGATCAGCAGTTCTTGCTTGTTATCACGATTGACAGTCTTCCTGAACAGGGCACCAATCCACGGCAAGTCACCCAGGAAAGGCGTCTTGGTCACGGAATTGATCTTCTCCTGCTGGAAGATACCACCAAGCACCACCGTCTCGCCATCGTTAACCAGCACAGACGTTTCCACCCGGTTAGTATTGATCGCAGCAGAACCATCGGAACTAAAGGAGTCATTATTCACCTTCAGCGTCATGATGATGTTGCCATCAGGCGTGATATGCGGGGTCACCTCAAGACGCAGCTCAGCCTCCACAAAATCGATGGACGTGGCACCGGAGGAGGTGGCCACCTCAAACGGCACCTGCTGACCGGAGGCGATCACCGCCGGCTGCTGATCCGCGGTCAAAACCTTCGGCGTCGCCACCAACTCACCGTGACCTTCAGCCTCTAGCGCAGAAAGCTCAAGTTCGATCAAGCCGGAGGCCAGCGAAGTGAAACCAACAGCGAACCGCGATGCATTAGCAGAATCCACCCCCAGATCGACAATCAAATCGTCATCGTTTTCGGTTTCTTCAAACTCAAAGTCATCCGGTCCAAATTCCACATCATCAGGGTGCCCCGTGCCGGGGGTAGGATAAGCGATGGTCGCATCGATATTGGTTTGATGCAGATTCCGCAGGGACTGCAGACGGCCTGACACGCCGTAGGTACGACCATCCTCAAGCATGCTCTCCGTATCAAAGCCCAGTCCGCCCCAACGCACACCAAACTCGTCGGTCACATCATTCGTAGCCACGACGACTCGAGCCTCAATAAGCACCTGTTGAACAGGAACGTCCAACTGATCAATCAGCTCACGAATCTCTTCCAGTTTGGCCTGAGTATCCTGAACAATCAGAGTATTGGTGCGCTGATCCACCACCACAGAGCCGCGCCCGGAAACCAGTGCCTCACCTTTACCGCCGGCGTTCGATATCAAACTTTTCAACTCAGACGCATTGGCATAATTGATATTGATGTACTGAGTGCGCAAAGGCGCCAGCGCTTCAATTTTCTTCTGACTTTCCAGCTCCAGCTGTTCGCGCGCAGCAATCTCATCCGCAGGGGCGACCAGAAGAACATTACCCACCTGGCGCTTATCCAGCCCCTTGGTTTTCAGAATCAATTCCAACGCCTGATCCCAAGGCACATTCTGCAAACGCAGGGTGATACGGCCATCAACCGTGTCAGATGCCACCAGATTCAGACCGGTAAAATCGGCGATTAACTGCAGCACCGAACGCACCTCAATATCCTGAAAATTCAGTGAGAGCTTCTCGCCAGTATATTCAAAGGCATCCTTCTTCTTTCTTGCCGCCTCAGCCTTACTCACCGGCTTAACATTAATGCTGAACTCATTATCCGCCTGGTATGCCAGATACTCCCACACACCCGTGGGCTCGATGACCACCATAGTGCTGCCGTTAGCGGACTGGGTTTCCACCATTTTTACCGGTGTCGCAAAATCGGTCACATCCAGCTTGCGGACCAGCTCATTAGGCACCCCTGCACCCACAAACCGCGCCACGATCTTGCCACCCTCTTCCTTAACATCCACCGGAATGGACGGCTCGGACAACTTGATGATCACGCGGCCCTCACCGCTGTCGCCACGCCGGAAATCAACTCCCGTTACGGCAGCCTCACCACTGTAATCATCACCTTGTGTGGCCTGGTTCTGCTTGTCCACCTGGTCATTACCCAACAAAACAACCAAGTCATCACCTTCGGTACGCGTAGAGTACCCGGTCAACGACTCTAGATTAAAAATCAGGCGTGTTCTGTCTTTTGCTTCAACAATTGTCACACTTCGGGCATTACCAGAACCAAGATTCTGACGCTTGCCTGCGATATCCGAATCAGCGCCAACCAAGTCCAACGCAATCCGAGCTGGCTGCTCGATACTGTAACCCTTTACCTCTGGCACACCGCCTTCAAATTTCAGGCGCACTTCCATCCCATCACCTGACAGCGAATTTGCCTCAATAGACTTCAGCGTGTCTGCGCCTGCAACCATGGAGAGAGCCGACAACACCCCCACAGAAACCAGCCCCGCCAGACGCCGGGAAGCGCTCTTTTTTATTGTCAATTTTGCACATTTCATAACTGGGTCCCCAGCGACTGTTATTCGGAAATCGAGACGTTACTGGCGCGTTCCACCCAGCCATCTCGACCATCCGGTACGATTTCAATCAAACTTACTTTGGTTTCATTAACCTGCTTAACCAGACCAAAGTTTTTCCCCATATAACTGCCCGGTTTGACACGGGTAACTGCCCCGGAAGGATCAGCGACAAGCGCCTGAAGCGACTGACCAGGCTTGGTAATGGTGCCAACCATTTTTAACGTATCCAGAGAGAATCGCTCCAGATACTCTTTAGGCCGCCCCATATCCGGCTCCACTTTTCGCCCATCGGGCACCACCAGCAGCTCTTGATCCTGCGGAGGGCTGAATGGCGAGCGCAGCTTGTGCGCCGCATACGAATAGGAAGCAATAGGCTTGAATTCCGGCGGCGGCTCAATTCTGCCCCGAGGCCTTGCCTTGATCTCCTGAAGGCGCGCATCCAGCTCGGACAAATTTGCACTGGAACCGCACCCGGAAAGCCCGAACAAGGCAACGCAAGCGACCAACAGAAAAACTATATTTTTCATCATCTCACGCCCCCTTATTTCTTCTTGCCGGAAGAATTTGCACCACCGTCTTTACTGGAATAGCGATAGGTCTTCGCCGTAATATCCATTCTCAGCAACCCCAAAGCGGCCAGCTCTTTATTACTATCGGATGGGCGCGCAACCGTGAAATCATGCAACGTTACGATACGAGGCAACGACGCCACACCGGACACGAAGGAACCAAACCCATGGTAGTCGCCGATCACTTGAATATTGATCGGAAGCTCGGCATAGAACTCCTTTTCAATTTCACTCCTCAGCTCAATGTTCTCAAACTCCAGCCCACTACCCAGTCCGGTATGGGTGATATCTTCAAGCAAGCCAGGCACCTCAGTATCTTTCGGCAACTGCTTAAGAAGCGCCCCGAAAGTTTGCTCCATTTCTGCCAATTGCTTACGAAACTGGTCCAGATTGTGAGCCTCAAAGGCTTTCTTTTCGTATGCCTGCAGCAAGGTAGATTCCTCTCGCTGCTGCTGATCAAGCGCCTGATTTGCATCACTAATCGACAGGAAATAACCGAGAGTCACAACCAGCACCAGCACTAAAATAGCAGCACCAATTTTGATCGGTGTGGGCCACCCCCCCACATTTTCGAAATCCAGACTGTTGAGCTCATCCATCAACTCACCCAAGTCCAAATTTTTCAGCTCAGAGGCTTTCATTGTTTTTCTCCCTCTTTATTGCTGTTCAGAGAGGCCTGCTTGACTGTTAATGTAAAACTATTTGCTTGAGATCCATCCTCTTCAAGCGCCGTCACATTTTGCAAATTCGCACTCTGAAACCAGGAGGACTCATCCAGGTTTCGCATCAGGCGGGAAATGCGATTGTTACTTTCAGCCACGCCATCAATAGTGTACAGATCACCCACCCGCTTGATTTCATTATAAAAAACGCCATCTGGAAGCGTCTTCACCAATTCATCAAACACATACACGATGGTCGGCCGATTGCCTTGCAGATTCTGAATAACCTCCATTCTTGCCACCAGTTCATCACGGCGAGACTGAAGCTCTTTAATCTCTTTAATCTTGTCATCCAGCTCTGCAGAGCGAGTCTGAATATGGCTATTACGGGCACGCTGATCGGTTATCTGTTGATCCACATATCCCTTCCACATCCAAAAAATGCCGCCCCCCACAATAGCCGCAAGAACCAACAGCATGACGAATTCCTGTTGGCGCTGTTTGCGGCGCTCTTCGCGCCAGGGCAACAGGTTAATTGTTGTTGTCATTGGTCAAAGCTCCTCAATGCCAGGCCGCAGGCAATCATCAGTGCAGGGGCATCATTGGCAATGGCAGAGGCACTCACCTTGTTTGCCAGCGCCATGTCACTGAACGGATTGGCCACGGAACAGCCCGCCCCCACTTTCTCCTGTATCAGATCGCTCAGATCAGCGATCGAGGCAGACCCCCCTGCCAGCAGGATATAATCCACTTCATTGAACTGGGTAGAGCCATAGAAAAACTGCAGGGAACGATTCACCTGCTGGACAATGGCGTCCTTGAACGGCTGCAGCACTTCACTTTCGTAATCATCGGGAAGTTCGCCGGTCTTCTTGGCAAGGCCAGCCTCCTCCATGGAGATACCGTAGCGACGCTGAATTTCCTCAGTGAGCTGCTTGCCACCGAAGAGCTGTTCGCGGGTATAAACGCTGCGCCCCTGGTGGAACACATTCAGCGTGGTCATGGTGGCACCGATATCGAATACGGCCACGGTTTCCAGCTCATCCGCGTTGGGCAAGCCGGCCTGGATCAACTGAAACGCACGCTCCATGGCATACGCTTCCACATCCACCGCGCGGGGCTGCAAGCCACCGATTTCTAAAGCATCGGTGCGCATTTCCACGTTTTCCGTGCGTGAAGCCGCAACCAGCACCTCCACCCGCTCATCGTTATTTTCCACCGGCCCCACGACCTGAAAGTCCATGCGGACTTCATCCATGGGATAAGGGATGTACTGATCAGCCTCGGACTTGAGCTGCATTTCCAATGCATCCTCGTCCAGGTCCGCATCCATTTCGATGAGTTTGGTGATCACCGCGGAACCGGACACCGCCACCGCCGCGGCTTTCACCCCGGGGCGCGCACGGCTGACCAGGCGGGCAATAGCATCGCCCACACCTTCCACGTCGCTGATGTTTTTCTCGACAACCGCATTGGCCGGCAGGGGCTCAACCCCATAGCTCTCGACCTTGTAGCGGCCCCCTGATTTGGACAGTTCCAGCAGCTTGACCGCCGTGGAGCTGATGTCGATCCCCAGTAGTGTCTGGGCCTTTTTTCTGAGGAAAGGCAGCACTGTCGTCGTCCCGTCTGGTTATTATTGAAGTGTTTTTTCTTGCTAAAGATACACTTACACGTTTTTTATGTCGAATCACTTTAGGTGTTAGTAATAGCAGAACAGATATTAGATCACAACAAGCATTCCACCATATAATGACCCACTTCACGGGCCGGCTAGGCCTTTCTACCGATCCCAGCCAGTAGTTGCCGAAAACATGCGTTTACCCTCCTGGATCCGATACCTGCTGTTACTTCTCATTGCCGGCACCGGCGGTGGCTTGGCAGCCCTCGCCGCCTGCTACCTTTACTTGGCCCCCCAACTGCCCCCGGCAAGCCAGATTCGCGAGGTGGAATACCAGATTCCCCTGCGCATCTACAGCCGCGACATGAAGCTGATCGCAGAATACGGGGAAAAACGCCGACAGCCAGTGACTTACGACGAACTGCCGGAACCGCTGATCCAGGCGGTACTGGCTGCGGAAGACGAACGCTTCTTCCGCCACAACGGCGTGGACCTGAAAGGCCTGTTGCGGGCCTTTGTGGAACTGGCCCGCTACCGGGAAATCCGCTCCGGGGGCTCCACCATTACCATGCAGGTGGCCCGAAACTTCTTCCTGGACCGAGAACAGCGTTTTCTGCGCAAATTCAACGAAATCGTGCTCGCCATCCAGATTGAACGGGTCCTCAGCAAGGAAGAAATCCTCGAGCTGTACTTGAACAAAATCTACTTGGGCCATCGGGCCTACGGCGCCGAAGCCGCCTCCCAAGTCTATTACGGCAAGCCAGTGGGCGGACTCAGCCTGCCCCAGTGGGCCATGATTGCCGGCCTGCCGAAAGCCCCATCGGCCTACAATCCGATCACCAACCCTCAGCGGGCCCAAGTCCGGCGCAACTGGATCCTGCATCGCATGGAAGAAACCGGCGCCATCACTACCGAACAGCGAGAACTGGCCCAGGCTGCCCCGGTCAGTGCCCGTTTCCATGCCGCTTCACCTGAAGTCGATGCCGCCTATTTAGGCGAAATGGCCCGTCTGCAAGCCATGGACCTGGTCGATGCCAACATCTACACCGACGGCATCCGTATCATCACCACCGTAGACAGCAAACGCCAACAGGCTGCCGTCAACGCCCTGCGCAACGGTTTGCACAGCTATGACGAACGCCACGGCTACCGCGGCCCACTGGCACAGCTGGACATCAGCGACGCCCCGGCCCTGCCCTCGCCTTCAAATACCGACAGCGAAAAGCCCCCGGAAGACAGCACCGACAAACCCGTCGTCGCCGAAGAAGCGGAGCTGGAAAAGACCATCACCGGCCTGGACCCGGATGTGGCCAACTGGGCCGAACGCATCAAGGACCAGCGCCGCATCGGCCCCCTGCAACCCGCCATCGTTACCACCGTGGGCGACAAGGACGCGGAAATTCTGTTCCGGGACGGCAAGCGCAGCCCGCTTGCCTGGAATAACATCCGCTGGGCGCGCCCCCAGCTCAACAATAAATATGTAGGCAAGGAGCCGACCCAGGCCGGCGACGTTCTTAGCAAAGGAGACGTGATCTACGTACGCCCGGCCGGTAGCGGCGAAGATCGCCATTGGCGCCTGGCTCAACTGCCCAAGGCCCAGTCCGCACTGATCTCACTGGACCCGGCCAGCGGCGCCATTGTTGCCCTGCAAGGGGGCTATAGCTTCTCCACGTCCAACTTTAACCGGGCGGTACAGAGCGAGCGCCAGGCCGGTTCCGTATTCAAGCCGTTCGTCTACACCTCCGCCATGGAGAACGGTTTCACCCCGGCGTCTATTATTAACGATGCCCCGGTGGTCTTTGACGACGACAAATTGGAAACCGCCTGGCGCCCCACCGGTGCCAGCGGCAAGTTTTATGGTCCCACCCGCATGCGCGAAGCCCTGTATCGCTCACTGAACCTGGTCTCGATCCGCATCCTGCGCCAGATCGGCATCAGCCAGGCCATGGGCACGCTGAAGCGTTTCGGCCTGCCGACGGAAACCTTCCAGCGCGACCTCTCCCTGGCACTGGGCAGCGCCAGCGTCACCCCCATGGACATTGCCTCGGCCTACAGCATCTTTGCCAACGGCGGCTACCGGGTGACTCCCTGGAGCATCGTGCAGATCGAAAAGGACAACGGCGATGTGCTCTGGAAAGCCCCTGAGGTCATTTTTTGCGATAGCCCCTGTGAGCCACCGCAGCAGAGCGACGAAACATCGCCGGCGCTCACCGACATCGACAATGCCAACGCGAACGACAGCGATGAGAGCACCCCACAGGCCCAGCAACCACCACCAGTCATGGCCCCCCGCGTGATTGACGCCCGCGTTGCCTGGTTGATGAACTCCATACTGCAAGACGTGGTGCGACGCGGCACCGGCCATCAGGCTAACGGCCTGGGTCGCCGGGACCTGGCCGGGAAAACAGGGACCACCAACGACCAGGTAGACGCCTGGTTCTCCGGCTACTCACCGGACCTGGTTGCCACCGTCTGGGTTGGCTTCGACAACCCGGCCTCCCTGGGCTGGGGCGAATACGGCGGCAAGGCAGCCCTGCCCATCTGGATGGATTACATGGGTCCGGCCCTGGAAGGCGTACCCAACCACCAGCTGGAACAACCCTCCGGCATCGCCACCGTGCGCATCGATCCACACAGCGGCCTGCTGGCCCGCCCGGAGAACCCGAATTCCATTCGTGAGTATTTCATCAAAAGCCAGGTACCGGATATGGAACCAGCAAGAGGTCCGGGCGGGCACAGTGCGCCGGAGCAGATATTTTAAAGAGACGCATCACGCAACATGCAACACGGAAAGGCGTGAAGCGTGTTGCATGATGCTTGCAGCCATAAAAAAACCGCCTTTCGGCGGTTTTTTTATGGCTGGCGTTTCTTGTTACAACTCCGGAAAGATCTCGTCCAGCGAGTTCAGCGGGTAGTGCGACGGATAGCCTTTACGGGCCACACCGCAATCTACCGCAGCCTGCGCCACAGCCGCAGACACCTTACCCAGCAAGCGCGGATCGTTGGGCTTGGGAATGATGTATTCCGGCCCGAAGGTCAGTGGCTCACCGCCGTAGGCATCCAACACCTCCTGCGGGGGCGCTGTACGCACCAGCTCGGCGATGGCATGTACCGCAGCGATTTTCATTTCTTCGGTGATGGACGTAGAGCGAACATCCAGCGCCCCACGGAACATGTATGGGAAGCACAGCACATTGTTCACCTGATTCGGATAATCCGAACGGCCCGTGGCGACAATGGCATCCGAACGCACAGCCTTGGCCACTTCCGGGCGAATCTCCGGGTCCGGGTTGGCCAGCGCGAAAATAATCGGCTTTGGCGCCATTTTCTTGACCATATCAGGGGTCAGCATATCCGGACCAGACACACCAATAAACACATCAGCGCCGTCCACTGCGTCATCCAGAGTGCGCTTATCGGTATCGTTGGCCAGCGCCGCCTTGTACTGGTTCAAGTCATCGCGACGGCTGTGAATCACGCCCTTACGATCCAGCACCAGGATATTTTCCTTACGCGCGCCCATCTCGATCAGCAAACGCACAGACGCCACACCGGCTGCACCCGCGCCCACACACACGACCTTGATGTCTTCGATGCGTTTGTTCTGGATTTCCAGCGCATTGATCAGGCCGGCACCCACCACAATGGCGGTACCGTGCTGGTCATCATGGAATACCGGCACTTCGCACTGCTCTTTGAGAATTCGCTCAATCTCGAAACATTCCGGTGCACGGATATCTTCCAGATTGATGCCACCAAAGGTGCGATGAATGCGCATCACCGTATCGATAAAGGCCTGGGAATCTTCCGCATCCACCTCGATATCGAACACATCGATACCGGCAAACAACTTGAACAGAATGCCCTTGCCTTCCATCACCGGCTTGGACGCCAGCGCACCCAGATTACCCAGGCCAAGAATCGCGGTGCCATCGCTGATGACCGCCACCAGGTTGCCCTTGGAGGTAAAACGGTAGGCCAGCTCCGGCTCCCGGGCGATTTCACGCACCGGTTCCGCCACACCCGGGCTATACGCCAGGCTCAGGTCTCGACTGGTCGCCGCCGGCTTGGTTACCTCGACGCTGATTTTCCCCGGCCGCGGTTTGGCGTGGTATTCCAGGGCCGCCGTTTTTAAATCCTCGGACATGCTGGTCTCCGCTTCCCTACTTGGGATATACACTGTGTACGCAAGTACTTAACGTAAAAAGCACCCGGCAGGGTGCTTTTTACAAAAGGCGCTGTGAAGACGCCGTATCAGTCCTTCTTGCTGCGCATCATGCCAAAGCGCTGCTTGAACTTGTCGATCTGACCACCGCTGTCGGCCTGCTTCTGCTTGCCAGTATAGAAAGGATGGCAAGCGGAACAAACGTCCAGGTCCATAGCGCCACCTTTGGTGGAACGGGACTCGATAACGTTGCCACAGCTACAGGAATAGGTCGCTGTCTGGTAATCAGGATGAATCTCTGCTTTCATTGCTAAGCTCCATTTTGTGTCGCTACCGGCCTCGACGACAGGCACCACACGGCTTGCGCCTGGGAAAAAGAAGGCGAATCATAACAGCTTGTCCCCATTGCGCAAGAGCAAAGCCGCCGCTGGCTCCAGGAAATTCAGTGTCACCGAAAAACACCCTGCAAATTGCCCTGCCCGTGCCCCTGCCCGGCTGTTTTGACTATGCGCTAAATAGCACAACGGTGCCGCCCCGGGGCAGCCGGGTTAAAGTCCCCTTCGGGCGACGCACCCTGATTGGCCTCGTCCATGGCCATGCTCCCAGTAATTACCCGAAGCTCAAGGCCGTGCAGGCGGTGCTCGACGACGAACCGGTGATGCCCGACGAGCTCTATCAACTGTGCGAGCGGGCGGCCCGCTATTACCATCACCCACTGGGCGAGGTGCTCAATTTTGCCCTGCCCACCCTGCTGCGCCAGGGCAGTGAGGCCCAGGCCAGCCTGGAGAAACGCTGGCAGATCACCGAACGCGGGCAACACGTCAGCGACGACCAGGTCAGCCGCGCCCCCCGCCAACGAGACGCCCTGCACACTTTGCGCGAACATCCCAAAGGGCTAAGTAGCGCCATGCTAGCGGCACTGGAGGTAAGCCCCGCTGCCTTGACCAGCCTTCGCGACAAGGGCTGGGCTGAGCAAATCCAGGTAGACACCCGTCCCGGCGTGGCCAAAGACACCCTGGCCCAGGCTCCACTGGCCGCCAATGCCGAGCAACGCACCGCCATTCAGGCAATTCAAGATGCCGACGGCTTCACGCCTTTCCTGCTCGACGGCATCACCGGCAGCGGCAAAACCGAAGTCTACCTGCAAGCCATGGCGCCGCTGCTGGCCGCCGGCAAGCAGGTCATGGTGCTGGTACCGGAAATTGGTCTGACCCCACAGACCGTGCAACGCTTCAAGCAACGCTTCGCCGTCCCGGTGGTCACCTTGCACTCGGGGCTCACCGACCGGGAGCGGCTGGACAACTGGTTGGCCGCCCGGGAAGGGCAGGCGCGCATCATCATCGGCACCCGCTCCGCCATCTTCACCCCCATGCTCAACCCCGCCCTGATCATTGTCGATGAAGCCCACGACAGCTCATTGAAACAACAGGACGGCTTCCGCTACCACGCACGGGACCTGGCCACCTGGCGCGCCCAGCAATTAGGCATCCCCGTCATCCTGGGCAGCGCCACACCCGCTCTGGAAACCCTGCACCTGGCCCGGGAAGGCCGCTTTCAGTGGCTCAGACTGTCGCAGCGCGCCACCGATCAGAGCCGCCCCCCCATCGAAATCGTTGACGCCCGGCTGGCCGCCCCCGGCAACCCGCTCCTCCCCCTGTCGCTGCAAGCGCTGAAACAATGCGTGGAGGCCGGCAATCAGGGGCTGGTGTTCATCAACCGGCGCGGTTACGCGCCGATGATCCTCTGCCACGACTGCGGCTGGCAGGCGGAATGCAAACGCTGCGACAGCTTTCTTACCTGGCACCGCAGCGACCGCGCCCTGCGCTGTCATCACTGCGGTTACCAACAGCGCGTTCCCAGCCGCTGCCCGGACTGCGGCTCCAGCGCCATCCAGGAAGCCGGCAGCGGCACCGAAAAGCTCACCGAACTGCTGGAACAGTCCCTGCCGGTGCCGGTAATCCGCATCGACCGGGATGCCACCCGCCGCAAAGGCGCCCTCGATGCACACTTGGCGCAGATCCAGAAAGGCGAACCCGCTGTCATGGTGGGCACCCAGATGCTGGCCAAAGGGCACCACTTTCCCAAACTGACGCTGGTAGTGATTCTGGATATGGACGCGGGTTTTCTCAGTGCCGACTTCCGTGGCCCGGAACAAGCCGCTCAATTACTGCTGCAGGTGGCCGGGCGCAGCGGCCGGGAAGGCCAGGGCCGGGTCATCCTGCAAAGCCGCCACCCGGATCACCACCTGCTGCAACTGGCCGCCAGCGGCGACTACCCACAACTGGCCACCACCCTGCTGGAAGAACGGCAAATGGCTGGTCTGCCGCCCCATGGCCACCTGGCCCTGTTCCGCTGCGAAGCCATGGCCATGGGTACCGCCATGAACTTCCTGCAGCAGCTCAGCACCGTGGCAGTGCCGCAAGACGTTCACATTCTCGGACCCATCCCCGCTCCCATGGAAAAACGCGCCGGCCGCTTCCGCACCCAACTATTGCTGCAAAGCGCCCAACGCGCACCGCTGCATAACGCCCTGAATCTACTACTGGAGCAAGCTCGCAAGCTGCCCGAAGGACGCCAATGCCGCTGGCATCTGGATGTGGATCCGATTGATATGCTGTAGGAACGCCACACGACGTAGTCCCACATGGTGCGTGTTGCGTGAAGCGTGCTGCGGATCTTCGGCTTTTCCCGTACAATCGCCGGCCAGTCAAACGGCCCAGACGCCCGCCACAAAAGAGTGCCATGAAAGAACGCCTGATACCCCTTATTGAAAGCGCCCTGGACACCCTGATCGATGACGGCACCCTGCCCGCTGACGCCAAGCGGCCCGTGCAAATCGACCGCACCAAGGACAAAAGCCACGGCGACTTTGCCACTAACATCGCGCTGATGCTGGCCAAGCCCGCCGGCATGAAGCCCCGCGACTTAGCGGAAAAGCTGATCGCCGCACTGCCCAGTGACAACGCGGTGGCCAAGGTAGACATTGCCGGCCCCGGCTTTATCAACTTTTTCCAGGCCGACGACTGGCTCACCGGCTTGCTGGACGAAGCGCTGGCCGACGACTTTCTTGGCATTAGCCGTCCCGAGCAGCCCCAGACCGTGGTGGTGGATTACTCCTCTCCCAACCTGGCCAAAGAAATGCACGTGGGCCACCTGCGCTCCACCATCATCGGCGACGCCGTAGTGCGCACCCTCGAATTTCTCGGCCACACCGTGATTCGCCAGAACCACGTGGGCGACTGGGGCACCCAGTTCGGCATGCTGCTGGCCTACCTGGAAGAACAGAAAGCCGAAGAAGGCGAGCGCGAGTTAAGCCGTGAACTGGCCAACCTGGAAACCTTCTACCGGGCCGCCAAGCAACGCTTCGATGAATCCGACACCTTCGCCGACCGCGCCCGCGCCCTGGTAGTAAAACTTCAGTCCGGTGACGATTACTGTCTGACCCTGTGGGCGGAATTCAACCAGGTGTCCCTGAGCCATTGTCAGGCCATTTACGATCGCCTCGGCGTCAGCCTGACACCGGAGGACGTCCATGGCGAAAGTGCCTACAACGACGACCTGGCTCAGGTCGTCGCCGACCTGAATCGCAAAGGTCTGCTCAGTGAAAGCCAGGGCGCCCAGTGCGTTTTCATGGATGCGTTCAAGAACAAAGAAGGCGAGCCATTGCCCGTCATCGTGCGAAAAGCCGACGGCGGCTACCTTTACGCCACCAGCGACCTGGCCGCCCTACGCTACCGTGCCGGCCCCCTCCAGGCCGACCGCATGCTGTATTTTGTCGACCAGCGTCAGGCCCTGCATTTTCAACAAATGTTCACGCTGGCAAAACTGGCTGACTTTGTGCCCGAGCAGACCGAACTTGCCCACATGGGGTTCGGCACCATGAACGGCCCGGATGGCCGCCCGTTCAAGACCCGCGACGGCGGCACAGTAAAACTGGTCGATCTGCTGGACGAAGCAGAACAACGGGCCTACACACTGGTAAAAGAAAAGAACCCGCAGCTGGACGACGACGCATTACGCACCATCGCCCGCTCCGTGGGTATCGGCGCAGTGAAATACGCTGACCTGTCGAAGAACCGCAGCAGCGACTACATCTTCAACTTCGAACAAATGCTGAGCTTTGAAGGCAACACGGCCCCGTACCTGCTCTACGCCTACACCCGTGTGGCCAGCGTCTTCCGCAAGGCGGAGCTGGACATGGCCAGCGTGAGCGGTGAGTTTCTGCTCAACGAGGAGGCCGAACAGGCCCTGGCCGCTCGGCTGGTGCAATTTGGCGAAGTGCTGCAAAACGTGGCCGACAAGGGCCAGCCACACTTGCTCAGCGCCTATCTGTACGATGTGGCCGGGCTGTTTTCCAGCTTCTACGAGCACTGTCCGATCCTCAGCACGGAAGATCCAGGCATCCGCAATAGCCGCCTAAAGCTGGCTGCCCTCACCGCCCGCACTCTCAAACACGGCATGGAACTGCTGGGCCTGAGCCCACTGGAGCGCATGTAATGGCGAAGAACACCCGTCGCGGCGCCAGCCGCGGCCCCGCCCGCAAGAAGAAACCCCAGCGCCAGGTGCCCGGCTGGGTGTGGCTGTTTACCGGCTTGATGGTCGGCCTGTTCGTGGCCTTCCTGTTCCACCTGGGCAAAACCCAGATAGCGCAGGGCGGCAGCACACCGGTGGCCAACAACGACAAACCCGCCAACACCAAGGCCGAACCGAAACCGGAACCCAAGAGCGATCCCGGGGAAGATTCACCCAAGTTCGATTTCTATGCGGTGCTGCCGAAGATGGAAGTGATCGTGCCGCAGAACGAAACGGAAAGTGGCAAAACCTCCACCCGCAAACCGGACACGACCAAACCGACCAATACTCGCAAGCCGGAGACCAGCACCCGCAACAACGAAAAATACCTGCTGCAGGCCGGCAGCTTCCGCCGCAACGAAGATGCGGACCGCCGCCGGGCCGAACTGATCCTGAAAGGCTTCGAGGCCAGCATTCAGTCCGTCAACCTGGACAGCGGCGACAGCTGGCACCGGGTCATGATCGGTCCCTACAACAATCTCAACGCCATGCACCGCGCCCAGGACCAACTGGCCGGCAACGGCATTGAGACCCTGCCGATCAAGATGAAAAAATAAAACGCCTGATGCATAACGCCCAACTCCTGATGCAACCCCGCGTCAGGCATTGGGCATCAAGCATCTAGCTTTTCCTCCTTGAAATCCCCCACCCGCGCCCACACTTCCTTTTCTACGCGTAAAAAGGAGAATTCCCGTGGAGCAGTATCGCGGTACAACCATTGTTTCTGTTCGTCGAGGTAACAACGTGGTCATCGGTGGCGATGGCCAGGTCAGCCTGGGCAACACTGTCATGAAGGGCAACGCCCGCAAGGTTCGTCGGCTTTTTCATGGCAAGGTAATTGCCGGCTTCGCCGGCGGCACCGCCGACGCCTTTACCCTGTTTGAACGCTTCGAAGCCCAGCTGGAAAAACACCAGGGGCATTTGGTTCGCGCCGCCGTGGAACTGGCCAAGGACTGGCGTACCGACCGGGCCCTGCGCCGGCTAGAAGCCCTGCTCGCCGTGGCTGACAAAGACAGCTCACTGATCATCACCGGTAACGGCGATGTGATTGAACCTGAAAAAGATGGCCTGATCGCCATCGGCTCCGGCGGCCCCTTCGCCCAGTCCGCCGCCACCGCACTGTTGGATAATACCGATCTGCCGGCCCGCGACATCGTCGCCAAGTCCCTGTCTATCGCCGGCGACATCTGTATCTACACCAACCACAACCACACCTTCGAAGAGCTGGACGGTTAATCATGGCTTCCCTGACACCCAAAGACATTGTTTCCGAACTCAATCGCCACATCGTCGGTCAGGACGCGGCCAAGAAAGCCGTTGCCCTGGCGCTGCGCACCCGCTGGCGCCGCATGCAACTGCCCGCCGAAATGCGCGCCGAAGTCGCCCCCAAGAATATCCTGATGATTGGCCCCACCGGGGTGGGCAAAACCGAAATCGCCCGCCGCCTGGCCAAGCTGGCAGACGCCCCCTTTATTAAAGTGGAAGCCACCAAGTTCACTGAAGTGGGCTACGTGGGCCGGGATGTGGAATCCATCATCCGCGACCTGATGGAAATGGCCATCAAACTGCTGCGCGACAAGGAAATCGCCCGTGTGGGCAGCCAAGCTGATGATGCCGCCGAGGAACGCATTCTCGACGCCCTGCTTCCCGCTGCACGCGCAGAAGACGGCAACGCCAACGACAACACCGATAGCAAAACCCGCCAGATCTTTCGCAAGAAACTCCGTGAAGGGGAACTGGACGACAAGGAAATCGACGTGGACGTGGCCAGCCAGCCCCCCGGCGTCGACATCATGGCGCCCCCCGGCATGGAAGAAATGACCAGCCAGCTGCAACAGATGTTCTCCAAGATGGGCGGCAACCAGCAGCGCAAGAGCCAGAAGCTCAAGGTCCGCGAAGCCTACCGGCTGATCCGCGATGAAGAAGCCGCCCGTTTCGTCAATGAAGACGAGCTGAAAGTGCAGGCCATCGATGTGGTGGAAAACAACGGCATCGTGTTCATCGATGAAATCGACAAGGTGGCCAAGCGCGGCGAAGGCGGCGGCACCGATGTGTCCCGCGAAGGCGTGCAGCGCGACCTACTGCCGCTGATCGAGGGCTCCACCGTCTCCACCAAGTACGGCATGGTGAAAACCGATCACATTCTGTTCATCGCCTCCGGCGCCTTCCACCTGGCTCGCCCCAGCGACCTGATCCCCGAACTGCAGGGCCGCCTGCCGATTCGCGTAGAGCTAAGCCCGCTGAGCCCGGAAGATTTCCAGCGCATCCTTACCGAGCCCAAGTGCTCTCTCACCGAGCAGTACAAAGCCTTGCTGGAAACCGAAGGCCTGAACCTGGAGATCACCGACGACTGCATTCAACGCATCGCGCAGGTGGCCTGGCAGGTTAACGAGCGCACCGAAAACATCGGCGCCCGCCGTCTACACACGGTGCTGGAAAAACTGCTGGAAGAGATCAGCTTCGACGCCGACTCCCTGGCCACCCAGTACCACGACAAACCGCTGGTGCTGGATGCCGAAGCCGTGGATCGCTACTTGGGTGAACTGGCTGATGACGAAGACCTGAGCCGGTATATTCTGTAAATAACCGCAGGCATGCCTCACGCTGCACGCACCACGCTTTTGCGTGCCAGCGTGATGCGTGGTGCCTGCCTGCGCCTCACTTTGCTATTATCCCCGCCGGAGGGAACACCATGACCGCCGGCGAACAACTGCAACACTATCTCGAACGTTTTTTTGCGCTACGCCAACACGGCGACGATGCGGCCTTTGTGGCGCGACTGCGTCGGCTCCAAGACTGGCAAGGCGAGCGCCTCAGGCACACCCATGCCCACCTTCTCGATGACCCGGTGACCGCCGAGGGCATCCGCTTCCTGTTGGACGAAGTCTACGGTGGCCGCGAACTGCTGCCAGTGGCACGGGAAATCCGTCGCGCCCTGCCCAAGGCCATGAAACTGCTGCCGGACAAAGTCATGGCCACCTCCGCCGCCGCATTGGAAGCCGCCATCCTCACCCAGGAGCTGGACGAGGCCGTCACCGGCATCCTCGGCGACCAGCTCGATCACCCCATCGATGAAACGATCTATCTAGCGGGTTTTCGTCAACCGACCCATCACGACGACCGCCAACGGCAGCTACAGCTGGTGGCCGAACTGGGTCACCGACTGGATCGCTATATCCGCTCGCGGATGCTCCATGCCACCTTCAGAATGGTTCGCAAACCGGCCCATGCGGCAGGCTTTGCGAACCTGTATGATTTCATGGATCGTAGTTTCCGGGTGATGAAACCCGTCCCCAGCGTTGGTTTGCTGCTGGAGCAACTGGCCGCCCGGGAAGACGCCATCATGGAAAAGGTTTTCGCCTGTCACCCATCGCCTTTCGAGAATTGATATGTCCGACGACAGCAAGGTCACACACTTCGGCTACCAACAGGTACCGTGGCAGGAAAAACAGCAAAAAGTGGCCGGCGTATTCCGCTCCGTGGCGGGCAAATACGATGTGATGAATGACCTGATTTCCATGGGCAGCCATCGCATCCTCAAGCGCATGACCATCGAGCTGGCCGGCATTCGACCGGGCCACAAAGTGCTCGACCTGGCTGGCGGCACCGGCGATCTGGCGATCAAGTTCTCCCGGCTGGTGGGCGAAACCGGCCAGGTGGTCCTGGCCGACATCAACGACGCCATGTTGGAGGTAGGCCGCGACCGTTTATTCGATGCCGGCTGCAGCCACAACACGCAAGTCACTCAGGTGAATGGCGAGTGCCTGCCCTTTGAAGACAATAGCTTCCACTGCATCACCATTGCCTTCGGTCTGCGCAATATCACTGATAAAGACGCCGCCCTGCGCTCCATACTACGCGTGCTGAAGCCAGGCGGCCGCCTGCTGGTGCTGGAGTTCTCCACGCCCACCAACAAGCATCTCGCCAAGGCCTACGACACCTATTCCTTTGCCGTCTGGCCCAAACTGGGCAAACTCATCGTCAACGACGCTGACAGCTACCAGTACCTGGCCGAGTCCATCCGCATGCACCCGGATCAGGACACCCTGCAGGGCATGATGGACAACGCCGGCTTTGCCCGCACCGAATACTTCAACATGATCGGCGGCATCGTGGCCCTGCACAGAGGATTCAAGTTCTGATGAGTTTGCGCGACCAGTCCCGCTCGCCCGGCCTGCTTTCCACCACCGCTCTGGCCACCGTGGAACGAGCCATCAACACCGCCCTGCGATCCGACCCAGCCAGCGCCGATCGCCTGGCCGTACACGCCGGGCGCCTAATCGCCATTGAAGTGACGCTACCCCCCATGGCCGTCTACGGGCTGGTCGTGGAAGACGGCGTGGAGCTTTATCACCGTAGCGACGCCACCCCGGACGTGGCGGTGAAAGGCAGCCCCATGGACCTGGCCTCGCTGCTGCTGAACTGGAAAACCCGCCCCGGCGTGATCGGCGGGCCGGTGGACATCACCGGCAACCGCGAGTTTCTTCAAGAGCTGCAACAGATCGCCACTGACCTGCAGATTGACTGGGGCGCCATTCTGGAACCCATCACCGGTTCCGAGCTGGCCCAGCAGCTGGACTACAGCGCCCGCCGCCTGTTCGGCTGGGCCAGGCAAGCCGCCACGCGCCTCACCGAACAACTGGGCGATTATGTCGGCAACGAGTCCGGGCTGATTCCCAGCCGCCGGGATGTGTATGAGTTCGGCCAGGACGTGGATGAACTGCGCATGGACGTGGATCGTCTGGATGCCCGCATTCAGCGGCTTAAACCTCGTTCACCCTCGTCGCCACAGGATTCCGGGAGCGCCCCCCTCTAATGCCACCGATTACTCGCATGCTGGTGGTGATCCATGTGATCTGCCGCTACCGGCTGATATCCCTGCTGCCTAACCACCCGGCGCGCGGCCTGTTATTGATTCTGCAATACCTGATGCCCTCCAGCTGGATCGGCACCGGTGATTTGACTGAAGGCGAGCGCCTGCAAAAAGCCCTGGAGCGGCTGGGCCCTATCTTCATCAAATTCGGTCAGCTACTGGCCACACGGCAAGACATGCTGCCCCCGGAATGGACTGCCGCCCTCGCTCGCCTGCAGGACCAAGTCGCCCCCTTCGATGGTGAACAAGCAAAAGTCCTGGTAGAAGCCAGCCTGGCGCAACCTTTTGACGACGTATTCCGCGACTTTGACACCCAGCCCATGGCCGCCGCCTCGGTAGCTCAGGTTCATGCCGGCACCCTGCACAGCGGTCAGCAAGTGGTGGCCAAGGTACTGCGCCCCACCATCCGCCCGGTGGTGGAACGGGACCTAAAGGTAATGGCCTTCGGCGCCCGCTGGCTGGAACGCCTGTGGCGCGATGCCCGCTATTTCCGCCCGTCCCGGGTGGTACAAGACTACCGGGACATTATCCTCGGCGAACTGGACCTGGCCGCTGAAGCGCGCAACAGCGAAACCATGCGCCGGCATTTCCTGTTCAGTCCTTTGCTGCACATCCCCGCCATTCACCTGGAATTTTCCAGCCCGACTGTGATCATCATGGATCGCATCCACGGCATTCCAGTGAACGATATCGAGCGCATTAAAGCCGCTGGCATCGACCCGAAAGTGCTGGCCGAGCGCGGCGTGGAAATCTTCTTTGCCCAGGTATTTCGGTTCAACTTCTTCCATGCGGACATGCACCCGGGCAACATTTTTGTGAACCCGGAGCACCCGGAATCCCCACAGTACATGGCGATAGACGCCGCCATCGCCGGGCGCCTGTCCAAAGAGGATCTGAACGTACTTGGGCGCATGGTGCTGGCGGTGATGCGCGAAGATTACAGCGCTTTGGTCGACGCAGTGATTCGTGCCGGCTGGAATACCGCCCCCATCGATCGCCCCCGTTTTGAGCGAGCCGTTGTCGATATCATCGAACCGGTGCGCTCCGCCCAGCTGGACCAGCTGGAATTCGCACCGCTAATGATGAAACTGTTCGATATGGTTCGCGCCTACCATATCGAAATGCCAGTACAGTACATCCTGCTGATGAAAACACTGGTGCACATCGAAGGGCTGGGCCGTAGCATTTATCCGCAACTGGATATCTGGAACACCGGCCGGCCGTTACTGGAAGCCTGGATGCTGGCCGAATACGGCCCCAGCGCCACGTTTAAGAAACTGCAGAATCGTCTGCCCGAATGGACGGCCCAGTTGCCGGACATGCCTGACTTGTTGCGTGATGGACTGGAAAGCCTGCGCGACCTGCCTTACCAGCAGGACCGTCTGGAGGCCCGTTTCGAGCAACAACTGGTACGCCATCGCCACAAGCTGTTTGCCGGCCTCGCCGGTCTTGGGTGTGCTGGCACCGCCCTGTGGTTGGCCAACCCCTATAGCTGGGCACTGGCCGGTGCTGCCGTGCTACTGGGAAGCTGGAGCTGGCGCCGCTGACAGCCGGTGCAGCAAAGGAAAAAGTGCCTATGGCCCCTTTCCGCACCCTGATAAACTGAGCCCCTGCGGGCCCGGGCAATAAGGAATACACTATGTCAGAGATACTCAGCGAGCTGCACCAGGTACTGGAATCGCGCAAGGGCGCCGACCCGGACAGCTCCTATGTGGCCAGCCTGTACGCCAAAGGCCTGAACAAGGTCCTGGAAAAAGTCGGCGAAGAAGCGGTGGAGACCATTCTTGCCGCCCGGGATGCCGAAGTCAGTGGCGATAATCAGGCACTGATCAGCGAAACCGCTGATCTGTGGTTCCACTCCCTGGTAATGTTGGCCAAACTAGGCGAACACCCGGACAAGGTTCTGGCAGAACTACAACGGCGCTTTGGCCTGTCCGGCCATGATGAGAAAGCCGCACGCAGCAGTAAGCACTGACGCACATTTAGCACACATTAACGCGGCCCCTACTTTTTCGGAGAGAAAGCCATGTTTTCCGGCATCAGCATTTGGCAGTTACTGATTCTTTTGGCCATCGTGGTCCTGTTGTTCGGCACCAAGAAACTGCGCAACATCGGCGGTGACCTGGGCGGCGCGGTAAAAGGCTTTAAGAGCGCCATGAAGGATGGCGAAGACGAGCAGGACCAGAAGCGTCTGGCCGACGACGAACAACCCGAAAATGAGCAGCAAGCTGAGCAGAACAAGGAAAAAGACAAGGCCTGATTCCCGGCCCTCTTTTCCATCGGCACATTTCCGGCAAGACCCTGCCACACCGAGGTTGCGATGTTCGATATCGGCTTTGCCGAACTCACCCTGATCTTCATTATCGGCCTGGTGGTACTGGGGCCGGAGCGGCTGCCCACCGTCGCCCGCACTCTTGGCCACTGGCTTGGCCGTGCCCGTTCCACCTTCAGCCACCTGAAGAACGAGCTGGAACGTGAAGCCGTGACCCAGGACATGCAGGAGCGCATGGAAAAACAAATGCGCCAAATGGGGCTCGATGAAGACAGCATCCGTGAAGCCAAGGATAGCCTGCTGAGCCCGGAACAGATCGCTCGCTCACGGACTCCTCGCAGCGAACAATCCCACGCCGACACGCTGAACGCAGGCACCAACGACGATGCCGGGCAGCGCATAAACGACCAGCCCCAGGACCTCACCCGCAATGACTGATGCCAGCAACGACGCAGGCCAGCCACTGATTGCCCATCTGCTGGAACTGCGCAATCGCCTGCTCAAGGCCATGGTCGTCATCTTTATCGTCTTCCTGTGCCTGTTCACGTTTTCCCGTGAGCTCTACACCATCGTCGCCAAACCGTTGATGGACGCCATGCCCGTCGGCACCAACATGATTGCCACCGGCGTGGCCTCGCCTTTTCTGGCGCCGTTCAAGCTGACCCTGTACCTGAGCGTGTTTGCCGCCATGCCCTTCATTCTTCATCAAGCTTGGGCCTTCGTGGCGCCCGGCCTGTACAAGCATGAAAAGAAGTTGGCGATCCCCCTGCTGGCCAGCAGCGTGCTGCTGTTCTATGGCGGCGCTGCCTTTGCCTATTTCGTGGTATTCCCGTTGATGTTCCAGTTCTTCACCGCCATCGCCCCGGAAGGCGTGGCCGTGACCACCGACATCAGCAGCTATCTGGATTTCGTGCTTGCCCTGTTCCTGGCGTTTGGGCTGGCGTTCGAGCTACCCATCGCCATCGTGCTACTGGTAAGCACCGGCGCCACCACCGTAGAAAAACTCAGCAAGGCCCGGGCTTATGTGGTGGTGGGCTGTTTCGTGCTCGGCATGCTGCTGACGCCACCGGACATCATCAGCCAGACCCTGCTGGCGATCCCCATGTGGTTTTTGTTCGAGATGGGCCTGCTCGCCGCCCGGATGATCAAGAAGCAGGCAGAGAACCCGCCCGCCTAGGTGATGGAAGCCGCCCCTGAACAGGGGCCTTTAGGCTCTCTGTGCCGCTACATTCGTAGATCCGTAGGTCGAATTCACCCAAGGGCACAGAGAGCCTAAAGGCGTAATCCGACATCCAAAGCTAACTCAACCTACAGAGCCCACTAGAATCGATAGCCATTGTCAGGCGTGGTAATGGGCGCAGGCACCGGCAACGCCGGAGTTGACGCGTCACCACCAGACGGCTGCGAGTCTGCCGCTGGCCCCGGCGGCGCTTCGGCCGCACAATCATTGTCTTGCATGAAATCCACCAGGCGCTGCTGTACTGCCGGGTCCCGGGTGCTTTCTGTGTGTCCACCACGCAACGTCTGGAAGGTTTTGGGTTGTTGTGCCGCCGCATACAGGCGCTCGCCGTGGGCATAGGGAATCACCGGGTCATCCTCACTGTGCATCACCAGCAAGGGCGTCGGGGCAATACCAGCCACCCGCTCTTCCGGGTCCAATGCGCGGTCCGGCATGGTCGGCACCACCATCCAGCGCAACGGCCACAGCAGCCAGCTTCGCTTCATCACATCACTGGTAATATCCCGGTAACTGGCAAATGCCGCCTCCAGAATCACGCAATCTGCCGCCCCGGCATTGTCCTCTTCACCCAATACGCTGGTGGCCATGGAGGCACCCAGACTCTGGCCGAACACCACCAGCGGCGCACCGTCCGTGCGCTCGGCATGACGCAACCAGTCCAAGCCGAGCTGCACATCATCAAAGACGTCCGGCAGGCGCGGCTTCCCTTCCGACAGCCCGTAACCGCGATAATCCAGCAGAAACACGTTATAGCCCCGCGCCGGCAGCCACTGCACATTCGCCATGTGCGTACTGATATTCTGGGCGTTACCGTGGAGGAAATAGACCGTCCCCCGGGCCGGCGCATCATTGGCTGCCGGCAACCACCAGCCATGAATACGCATGCCGCGCGGGTGAATCAGGACAATGTCCTCGTACTGCAGACCCTGGTTTTCCGGGTTCTGCACCCACGGAGACATGGGGTAAAAAAACAGTTTGCTGCAGCCCGCCAGCAGCAGAGTCAGCAGCAGCGCTGCGCTTAATCGTAATACCATCGCCATTGGAGTTTGAACTCGTCATCGTAACCGCCCCGCCGGTTCTCGCGCTCCAGCGAAGCACGCAAACCGTGCTGCCGGGTCATTGCCCACTGCACCGCAAACTGGGAGGAGGTTCGATATTCATCGTTGGTGAAATAATGCCCCACACTGCCTAACTGCCACTGCCAGTCGCCACGGTGATACAAAATGCCCGCGTCCAGACCAGCCCCCGGGGTCAGGAAGGTGCCGAACTCGCTATTATTCTCCATTCGCACGCTGGTTAACAGATACGGCTGCCAGTTCCCCCACAACCAACTGCCACCCGCACCGCCTTGGATGTATCGCACTAGGCGGCGACGCCCGGCCCAAGCTCTCTCCAGGCCACCCTCTACATACCAGCTCAGCGGTTTCGAAAAACGGTTTCGCGGCGCGAGGGAACGAATGCTCACCAAACCCAGCTCTTCCAGTTTGACCTGCCCGGACTCAGTGCTCCGCAAGGTCAGGTCCAGCCCTTCGATCTGCGCCCCGCGCAGAAAACCGTACTGGTTATCAAGCAAATCATGGTAGGTAAGCCGGTAAGTCAGCTCGCCGAAATCCTGGTTGCCTTCGCGTTGACCGCCACTGACACCCAGCATTTGGGTACCGTGCCCTTTTTCCGGGGGCTCAGGGTTCTCGGTTTTCGGTACCGGTGCTGCGGGCAGGCTGTTCATCAACGTCAGTAACGCAAAGGAGCGTTTCGCCACGTCTGGTGTTCGCTCTTCCTTACGATGGGTCAGCCTGATGTAGCGATAGGCCACCGCCGCCATAATCGCTCGGTCTTCTTCGGATTCATCCATAAAGGCCGGCGACTCCGCCAGGCCAGGATCATCCGCCAGCGCCCTCGCCAGTTTTTGCTGACGGCCATCGAGTTGTTGACGCAGATTATCCAGTTCCACAGCTTTGGATGGGCGATAATGGCGACTGCTGATAATGTCGCGCTCATCCAATGCCCGCACCGTATTGACAGGCACTTCGGCAAACCGCAATTCACTCAGCAATTCGGATCCCGGTCGCGCTACTTCTACCAGTTCGAGCAGCCGGAACGAACAGTTCTCATCGAAAAAATAATAATCAAAATTAATGTCTTTCAGTTCCCAGAGATGATCAATCAGCCAATCGATTTCTGACTGATCCAGATCCAGGGTGTATTCCCACATATCCCGGTTTTCCATGTGAGAATATTCTTGGATCTTCTGCACATAGGGCACAAGGGCAAAGCGCCCCGGGTAGCCCCCCGCCAGACCGCGATACATATAAAAGAAAGAATTATCGGCTTCGGCTGAAACCGCGCCAAAGTTTACCGCCCACGACAACCAGACGGCGCTGTCTTCGCCCTGATCCAGCCTTAGCAGGGTATGACCGAACATGGAAGAAGGGCTGTTCAAATAGGCTGCGGGGAAAACCAGCACCGCGCGTTTGGCATGAATTGCGCCGCGCCATTCGTTGTAGTCATCACAGTTTGAAAAGGGGGCTGCGTCCTGCCAACCCAGCTGCTCGGACAGAAAGCGATAGCGCGCCGGAAAACGGCAACGGGCCAGGGAATCCGCAGCACGAAGAGCCCGTTCGGTCGCCTCAAGCTCAGCTAACGGATCGGTCTTACCGGAATCGGCGAGAAAAAAAGTGTCGTCATCCACATAACTCTGATGCTTGTCACGCAGGGTCGCACCGGGATTGATATGCAATAACGCCTGCCAGCGAGGCGTTTTCGCCAGTTCGGACAGGGAGGGAGTTGCAGCAAACGCTGGCATAAACCAGCACAGCAGCACACAGAAAAGACCAGTGCGCATCCGGATTCATCCGTCTCAATTACAAGCCGACAAAAATGTCAGAAAAGAGGGCCCCAAAAACAAAACCCCGCCAAAAGCGGGGTTCTGATGGATCTTTTGTGCTGATTAGGCCAGGTACTTGGACAGCGCCTGATCCTGTTTCATCACGTCAGTGATGCTCGCCATCACTTCAGCAGCAGTCACGTCCTGATTCGGGAAAATCGCCGCGAAGTTGTCATGCATCAGCGCATTGAAGCGTGCGCGGTCTTCAGTCTGAATACCCATGGAAACAGACAGGGCGGTCAGGGCTTCACCGTCACCGGTAGCCATATCCTGTGCGACTTCTTCCATTACGCCAGTCATGCCCAGCAGGCTTTGACCGCTATAGGTCAGAGAACCATTGGTGTCACAACCATTGGTACCGGTAGTCATGCCGAAGGTAGCGTTACCAGATGTACCATTCACAATGGTCGCCAGAAGGTGTACCGGCATGCCGGATTTGCCTTCAAAAATCATGTTACCCCAACCACAGCCCGGGCCACCCGGAGCAACGGCCATAGCGGAAGTTGAAGCGCCCAACAGCGCGGCAGCGATAAGTGTTTTTTTCATCCTGAATTCCTCCAAGTTTTTATGAATCTTCCTTGGGGATGCAGCGATCATATTGATCGGCTACAACGACTGTCAGCAAAATGCCGGCAATGCTCTCCCCGTTACCTTTTCAGGCAACTGAACTCATCATAAACAAGGCGAACAGCTTTGCAATAAGCTTATTCAGAATGAGTCACATCTCAAGCATAAAGGTAACCGGGCCATCATTGACCAAAGAAACCTGCATATCAGCGGCAAAAACTCCGGTCGCTACGGACACGCCGTGGGCCTGAAGCTGCGTCACACAATACTCGTACAGTCGCCGACCCAGTACAGGATCAGCCGCATCACTAAAACTTGGCCGGCGCCCCTTGCGGGTGTCGGCTGCGAGCGTAAACTGGGAAACGGCTAATAGCGCTCCGTCAACCTCTCTCACATCCCGGTTCATCTTCCCTTGCTCGTCCGCAAAAACCCTGTAGCCGACGATGCGCTCCGCCATCCGCTCTACCAAGGCATCGTCATCATGCTTTTCTATGCCAATAAACAATAACAATCCATTACTAATGGCCCCTACAGTTTCTCCCTCCACATCAACACGGGCTTCGCAAACCCTTTGCATCAATACTTTCAACGCCTACCTCTCCCCTCAACTCGAAGCACCGCTTTAACAAGAGCCTCTGCAACCGCTGGATCCATGGAAGAATGCCCCCCTTGATCAACCCAATTGAGAACACTGTTTGGCAACACTTGATGCAACGCCAACGCCTGCTCCGGTGGGCAGACAAAATCCCGACGCCCATGAACAATTTCTATCGGCACGACACTGCCGGCGCAAGCCTCAAGCAAAGGCTTCTCCACAAAGCCATCAGCAAGAAAGTAATGGGTTTCCTGGCGGGCCATACATAACTCGTCATCACTGCCCGGCCCCGGCGGCTGGGTTGGCATAAGCGCCAAAGTGGACTCCCAATTACACCAGGCGCGGGCATAACGGGGAGCGTCATCGCCCTGCAACCCCTGGTAATAACGCGCCAGCAAACAGCCGCTGCCCGGCGGCGCCTGTTGCTGCAAGGCTTGCCAGGCCTCCGGAAACATCCGCGCTGCGCCCGCTTCACAATACAGCCAATCCCGATCCTGCTGGCGACACAGAAAAATGCCACGTAACACCATGCCGGTAATGTACTGCGGAAACGCCGCCAGATACGCCAGCGCCAGGGTGGCGCCCCAAGAACCACCAAACACCATCCAGCGTTCAACCTGTAACGCCTGTCGAATCTGTTCGAGATCTGCCAGCAAATGGCTCAAGGTATTATGATCAATGGACGCAAGTGGCCGGCTTTGACCGGCGCCGCGCTGATCAAACAAAATAATGCGGAAGCGTTGCGGATCGAAAAAACGCCGCAGCGCCGGGGAGCAGCCGCCACCGGGGCCACCATGCAGCACCACCACGGGAATGCCCTGCGGATTGCCACTCTCCTCAACATACAACTGATGCCCCTGTCCCACCGGAAGGTAGCATTGTCGATACGTATCGAGATAAGGAAATAACGCCATGGGTCAGGTTCTGACAGGAAGAAGAATTTCAGCATACCTGCTGCTGATTTTGCTGCAAGGCCTGCTGGCCGCTTGCGACAACACACCCCCGGAGCAAGCGATCAAGGATGCCCTGGCTGAAATCGAAACCGCCATTGAAGACGGCGATGCCGGCACCGTGATGGATCGACTAAGCGATGACATCGCCGTTGAACGGCGCGGCAGAACTCTGCAGCGCAAAGACATTCACCGCACCCTGGTGGGCATTTTCTTTCGTTACCCGAACCGCAACATCACCTTTACCCACACCCGGATAGAGCTGGACCCGGTGACACAGAAAAAAGCCCGTGTGCAATTTACCGCGCTGGCCTGGGGCGGACAGAATGTGCTTCCGGATGATGCCGACAGCTTCCAGGTAGACAGCCACTGGCAGCTGGACGGAGACTGGAAGATTGATTCACTCACGACGAACGGCGTGCGTGAATAGATCGCCAGGCAGGGAAAGGAGCGCGGCCAAGAACCTGTCCCACGGACATGAGCCTGGCACGCGTTTTAACTTTTAACTTTCAACGGCTCTTAATCCTCATCACTGCCATTGAGCTGACCTTCCATGTCCAGCTCCTTGATCTTGCGGGTCAGGGTATTGCGCCCCCAGCCCAGCAATGCAGCCGCATCACGCTTGCGCCCACCGGTATGCTGCAAGGCCACTTCGATCATGGTGCGCTCAAAGCCGGGAACCGCCTGCTCAAGAATATTTCGCTCGCCCTGTGACAATGCCCTGTCTGCCCAGTTGCGCAGGGATTTGAGCCAGTCACCGCTGACATCCGAGCCTTTCGCCGCGCCGCTCTCTTTCAGCTCCGGCGGCAAATCGTCCACCAGCACTTCCCGGCCGGAGGCCATTACGGTCAGCCAGCGACAGGTGTTTTCCAACTGCCGCACATTGCCCGGCCAGGTTTGCGCAGCCAGGTATTTCTCCGTGTCCTTGTGCAGGATTTTCGGCTCTACCCCCAGTTCACTGCCGGCTCGCTGCAGAAAATAATTGGCCAGGCGGGGAATATCTTCGCGGCGTTCCGCCATACGCGGAATATGGATGCGGATTACGTTGAGGCGATGGAACAAATCCTCACGGAAGTCGCCTTCCTTCACCAGTTTTTCCAGATCCTGGTGGGTGGCGGCAATAATCCGCACGTCCACATGGATCGGCGTGGTCCCGCCCACGCGATAGAATTCACTTTCCTGAAGCACCCGCAGCAACCGGGTCTGGGCTTCCAGCGGCATATCGCCGATTTCATCCAAAAACAGGGTGCCACCATTAGCCTGCTCAAAACGACCGACGCGCTGATTATTGGCACCGGTGAACGCGCCTTTTTCGTGGCCGAACAACTCTGACTCAATCAGGTCTTTGGGAATCGCCGCCATGTTCAGGGCAACGAAATTTTTCTCCCGGCGCATAGAGTGACGATGCAACGCGCGGGCTACCAATTCTTTACCGGTACCGGACTGACCATTGATCAGCACCGTTACATTGGAATGGCTCAGCCGGCCAATGGCACGAAACACTTCCTGCATGGCAGGGGCTTCACCGATAATTTCGGTGGGCGCTTCTTCAACCGGTTCAGGAAAGTCGCCACGGGATTCTTCCCGGTGCTTGATGGCCCGGCGCACCAACGCCACCGCTTCATCCACATCAAACGGTTTCGGCAGGTATTCAAACGCGCCGCCCTGATAGGACGCCACAGCAGAATCCAGGTCGGAATGCGCCGTCATGATGATGACCGGCAGATCCGGGTTCTTGCGTTGCAGGATTTTCAGCATACGCAGCCCATCCGTACCAGGCATGCGCACATCACTGATCAGCACTTCCGGTTCTTGCCCGCCCTGTTCCAGGGTATTGAGCGCTTCATCCGCATCTTCAAAGCAGGTCACCGCGTAGCCTTCCTGGCCCAGCGCTTTTTCCAACACCCAGCGAATGGAGCGGTCATCATCCACAACCCAAATACTGACACTCATGACCTGCTACTCCTGTTATTTCCATCACCACCGCAATCAGCGGCCGGCTTGTATGGCGTCGATCTGTGCAAAGCAGCGCAATTTACGCTATGTCGGTTTCATCCAGCTGCTCCATGGGCAGCAAAATGCTAAATACGGTGTTGCCCGGCTGGCTTTCGCACTCAATCAGCCCCTGATGCTGGCTGATGATCGACTGTGCAATGGAAAGCCCCAGCCCGGTACCGCTGGCACGGCCACTGACCATGGGATAGAACAGGGTTTCCTGCACATCTTCGGCAATGCCTGGGCCGTTATCGATAATGTCCATGCGCAGCACCAACCGGTGACGCTGTGAGCCGATGGTAAATTGGCGTAACACACGGGTGCGCATGGTGATACGCGGTTCCTGCGTCTTCGATTCCAGCAACGCCTGGGTGGCATTGCGGATAAGGTTCAGCAGCACCTGAATCAGCTGGTCCCGGTCGGCAATCACGTCCGGCAAGCTGATGTCGTAATCGCGCCAGATCGCCACACCCCGAGGGTATTCCGCCAGCAGCAACTGCCGCACATGCTCCAGGCACTCGTGCACATTCACCGCCCGGAACTCCGGCGGTTTACGCGGCCCGAGCATGCGGTCCGCCACTGATCGCAACCGGTCGGCTTCATCGATAATGACCTTGGTATACTCGGTCAGCTCCGGGCTCGGCAGCGCCCGCTCCAGCAACTGGGCTGCACCACGAATGCCGCCCAGCGGGTTCTTTATTTCGTGGGCGACACCGCGCACCAAAGCCCGAGTCGCCTGGTGCGCATGAATCAGCGCCTCTTCACGGTTTATCCGCAGCAGACGATCCAGTGACTGCATTTCCATCAACAGGCATAAAGGCTGGCCCGGCTCGTTAATCGGGCTGACCGAGTAATCCACTATGATTTCGTGACCCGGTGCCACAGACAGCCGCGCTTCACGCTGGGTGAAGGGGTGCTCATCATCGATGCACTGCTGAATGGCGAGGCGCGCCTCTTCATCATCGAAAAAGTAATCGGGCAATGGCTGACCAACTGCACGGCTGGCACTGGTCGCCAGCAGCATTTCCGCCGCCGGGTTCAGGTAGCGCACGCACAGGGCATCGTCCAGCATGATCACTGCAGTACGCAGATGATCGAGTAGTCGTTTGTGCAACGTAATGTCACCCATCAAAAATTGGCCCATAACAGGGCATAAGCAATTATCAGGCCATCTGTAGATCAGCCCGAAAAGCGGAGATCAGCGGCCTGCAGCACAGGCGTAAAAGCCTGCTATAGATGAGTTTAAAGGGAAGGAGGGGAGGAATGCACCACCAAGGTGCATTGCTAGTTGCTGCGAATGCTCCGATTCGGTTGCGCCGGCTGGGCCGCGGTGCCCCGATCCGCACCACCGCCCACGCTGGCAGCGCCCCCGGTTGAAGCACTGCCTCCCACATTGGCTGAACCGCCACGGTCTGCTGCACCACCGACTTGCGCAGCACCACCGTTACTCCCGCCACCGGGGACATTGCGGAAATCACTGACCGTGCTGCGATGAATGTACACTTCCACCGGCTCGGAGGTGATGCGGGTTTCGCCCTCCTCGCTCACCACTTTCACGATCAGGTTATGTACCCCACGCTCCGGCGCATCCAGCTGCAAGGCAGGCTGCTCCGTGCCATTATCCAGCAACACCAGGCTGTCACCGGGCTGCAGCCCAGGCTGCAAATTCACCGACACATACACGGCATCCGTCGGGTTACGCAGCGTGGAACCATTTTCCGGGGCGGTAATGGTCAGCGATGTGTACTCCTCCACCGCGGGGTCCGCCGCCTCTTCCTCTGGCGCCGATACCGCCTCCGGCATTTCCACCTTCTCGATCGGCACCGTATTGGTGGTTTTCAGCTTCACCTCCTCGGAATGACTGTTTTCACCAGGCTGATCAGTGAAGACCACATTGCCTTGTTCGTCGGTGGTCCGGTAAATCTTCGACGCCGGCGCGTCAGAGGCCTCTGACCGGCTAGCGCCGTCTTCATCTTCCGCCGTGGCCGCCAGACTGAATCCAGAGATCAGGCCCAAGGCTACAACCGCAATCAGCGACTTCTTCATTATTATCTCCCTATGACTGTCCTTGATTCTGGCCTGACTACTCCGTCCAGAAAAGGGGTAAGCGCACAAAATAGCATGCTTTTTTCCGACAAAAAAAAGCCCCCGACTAGCGGGGGCCTCTTTCTGCTACTTCCCGAAGGAGATTAGCAGGAGTAGTACATATCGAACTCGACCGGATGCGGGGTCATGTTCAGACGCTCGATCTCGCTGCGCTTCAGCTCGATGTAACCGTCCAGCATGTCCTTGGTGAACACGTCACCTTCGGTCAGGAAGTCCATATCTTCTTCCAGGCAATCCAGCGCCATGGTCAGAGTATGCGCCACGGTGGGGATGCCTTTCGCTTCTTCAGCCGGCAGATCGTACAGATCTTTGTCCATGGCATCGCCAGGGTGCATCTTGTTCTTGATGCCGTCCAGGCCAGCCATCAGCAGGGAGGCGAAACACAGGTACGGGTTCGCAGACGGGTCAGGGAAGCGAGCTTCAACACGACGCGCCTTGGCACTGTTCACGAACGGGATACGGATAGACGCGGAACGGTTGCGGGCAGAGTAAGCCAGCATTACCGGCGCTTCATAACCGGGCACCAGACGCTTGTAGGCGTTGGTGGACGCGTTGGTGAACGCGTTCAGGGCGCGGGCGTGCTTGATGATACCGCCGATGAAGTACAGCGCTTCGTCAGACAGGCCGGCATAGCCGTCGCCGGCAAACAGGTTCTTGCCGTCTTTGCCCAAGGATACGTGTACATGCATACCGGAACCGTTGTCACCGATCAGCGGCTTGGGCATGAAGGTAGCCGTTTTGCCGTAGGCGTGTGCCACGTTGTGTACGCAGTACTTAAGGATCTGCACTTCGTCCGCCTTGGCGGTCAGAGTGTTGGCGCCAACGCCGATTTCACACTGGCCCGCAGTGCCCACTTCGTGGTGATGCACTTCGATTTTCAGGCCCATGGACTCCATGGCAGAACACATGGCGCCACGCAGGTCGTGCAGGCTATCTACCGGCGGAACCGGGAAGTAGCCGCCTTTCACACCCGGACGGTGACCAATGTTGCCACCTTCGAAGTCTTCGTGGGATACCCACGCTGCTTCTTCGGAGTGAATGTTATACATGGAACCCTGCATGTCGGATTTCCACTGCACGGAGTCGAATACGAAAAACTCCGGCTCAGGACCGAACAGCGCGGTGTCGGCAATACCGGTGGACTTCAGGTATTCCTCGGCACGGCGAGCAACGGAACGCGGATCGCGCTCGTAACCTTGCATGGTGGTCGGCTCGAGGATGTCGCAACGCAGGTTCAGAGTGGCAACGTCAGTGAACGGGTCCAGTACGGCGGACTCGTCATCCGGCATCATGACCATGTCGGACTCGTTGATGCCCTTCCAGCCGGCGATGGAGGAACCATCGAACATTTTACCGTCCTGGAAGAAATCTTCATCGATTTCACCAACGGGGAGGGTAACGTGCTGCTCCTTACCACAGCTATCGGTGAAGCGCAGGTCCACCCATTTCACATCATTGTCTTTGATCAGTTTGAGGGTCTTAACAGACATTATCTTGCGTCCTCCTAAGGAACAGCGGGTTTGTCTCTGACTCGTCGTGCCACTCTGGGAAGGGCAACACAAGGAGCCGGTATTCTCGGCCACTGGGCCAGCTTTGCCAATAGGGAGGCAAATACCATGCCAGCCCTTTTTTAGCGCATTCCGCGCCCAAATCGCAGAAATCAGGGAAGATGATTCATTTTGGTGCACAGCAACGGTGCACTCAATGGGTGCAAAGCACTAAAACAGTGCGCCGTTATCTTCGCCCACGCGCAACACCACAAAAACCTCGTTACCCTGCTCCCCCATTTCCAGCACATCATGCCCATTGATCCGGCACCAGGTCGGGATATCACTCAATGCGCCGGGATCGGTGCAGACCACTTTCAGCGTATCGCCAGTGGCCAGGGTTCTTACCTTGTTCTGGGTCTTGATCACCGGCATGGGGCACAGCATTCTGCGCACATCCAGTTCCTGCGGGGCGTCGTTCATCAAGGCATCCTTGGATTCCAGCTTCTAAAAGAGGGCGCCGCGCCGCAAATGAAGCGCAAGCTCGGCAGCACCTTTTTTGTTTTTCTCGCCACTAGCCGCTGTCTTCAGCCCACGTTCCAGCTAGGTAACACGGCTTCCGGCTGCGCCGGGACAACGGTCACTTGCCGCGCCACCCCGTCCGGGCTACGCACGTCCAACGTTACCGCCTCGTCCACGCGGCCTTTGGAGTAACGGGCAACAATGGCCGCTGCCAGCTCCATCTCAGCATCGCTCTCGAACTGGCCATCCACCAGCGCCAGCGGCCCCGGGCAGCTCACCGTGGTAATGCTGGTGAACTGGTAACGGTAGCCTTCCAGGAAACGGTTTTCACCTTCTTCACGGCTGATAATCAGCTTAAAGTGCGGCTGTGGGCGGATGTGACGGCCCACTTTCAGCAGCATAATGTCATCCAGCTCGTAACGGCGCTCATTCCGCGCTGTCCACAAATCCGCCAGCTTGTTCGAATAGGACTTGTCAGTGAGGAAGCAGCAGCCACCGGCTGGCTGAGCAAATTCTTCCAGGCCAAATTTTTCCGCCAGCGCCATCTGCGGCTTACGGGTACGGCCAGAAAAATCGTGCAGCTCATCGCGCTTCACCCAGCCTTCGCGCTCTGGCAGCGTGGCGGGCAGGTTCTGCGCGCATAGCGGACGTAACAGACGATCATCGGCGCCAGACTCCTGACTGATGATCGGCATGGTGTCCTTACGCTGGCTTTTCGGCCGCTGACCAATCACCTCACCGGTAACGATAAAATCAAAGCCCCGGTCACCGGCCAACTCGCGGGCCTTGTTAATCATCAGCGTGGCCTGGTTAACCATGAAAATCTTACAGTCCAGGCAGGGGTTCAGGTTTGCGCCATAGCCGTGCTTGGGGTTGAGCACCACATCCTTGTACTCCTCGGAGATATCAATGATGTGCATCTTGATGCCCAGCTGCTCCGCCACCCACAGGGCGTTGTTACGCTTTTCCTTGTCCTTGTCCTTCTTGCGGATGGCATGGGTATGCCCTTCCACGCAGAAGCCGGTGTAGAAGTTCACACCTTCCACCTCGATGCCCTGCTCCTGCATGACTTTCACCGCCAGCATGGAGTCCAGTCCACCGGACACCAGAGCAATGGCGCGGCGTTTGATTGGTTGGGTTGACTCTGTCATCGAAAAACCTGCGTTGCTGTGGGGACAGCTCAAAAATTGGGCGGCGCAGTATAGCAATCGCAGGCCAAGGGCGCATCCTCCCGATGGCAACGGCACCGACCGGCTGTCACCCCACCGTCATGGCCATCCACCACACTCCACTTTCCATGTGTTTGAAATTGCTTTGATTTATGCTCACAAGACTTCGCTGGCCGCTGATCGCTTTACTGTTTGCCCTGACCGCCGCCGCGCTGGGCTGGTGGTGGCATACCCCACACGGTCCCTGGCTGGTTCATCAGGAACCCCTGGCCGGGCAACGGATCTGCGCTGTCGGAGATGGCGGCTGGGGCAATGCCCCCTCCATGGCTGTGGGGCAGGCGCTGGTGAACCTTGAATGTGATCAGGTGCGCTACCTGGGGGATCTTGTCTACCCCGACGGCATCACCAATGCCGACGACCCCTTGTTGGAAAGCCGTTTTCTGACGCCCATGAAACCGGCCATGGACGCGGGCATTCCCTTCTATCTGGTACTGGGTAATCACGACTGGAAAGGCAATGGCGAGGCCTGGCTGGAAGTGTCACGGCGCTACCCGCAAGTCCACTTTCCCCACTTCTATTATTTTGAACAATGGCCGGACGCTTGCGCCTTCAGCCTGGAAACCACCTGGTTCGAAAAATGGTATTACTTCCGCCGCCAAGGCAGTTGGCTGGAGCAAGCCAAAGACACCGCCCGCGAACATGGCTGCCGCTTCAGTCTAGGCTTTGCCCACCACCCCATGTTTAGCACCGGCTCCCACGGGGACGCAGGCGAGATGATCAACCTGTCACTCAAGCCCAAGCTGCTCGGTCATCTGGACCTGCTGGTGGGTGGCCATGACCACGTGCTGTCCGACGAGGGAGAATACCAAGGCACCCGACAGTTAATTTCCGGCGCGGCCAGTATCAACAATGACTTGGGCCCACCCAGCGAGCAGCAACGCTTCACCCGCGCGACCCACGGTCTAGCCACCATTGATCTGCAAGACAACAACGGGACGATGCGAGCGCAATACCGTTTTTACAGTGTATTGGGTGACCCGCAGGATCCATTGATCACACTACTCTGGCAGGGCACCCAGCAGGGGGAAGGGATTCGCTGAAAACGGTTTCCGAATGCAGCAAGCGACAGACTTGCCGCTTGCTGTATTACTCTTCTTCCGCCGGCACCGGGCCCGCCACCGCAAACTGTTGTTTTGCGAAGGCCACACGCTCAGCCACTGGGCGGGTTTCGTCTTTCAAGGTTTCCAGCTGTTTTTCAATGATCTGACAACGGCGCAGCAAACCATCATCCATGGCGATCTGGATATTCAGACCCGGGCGGGCATTAAGCTCCAGCATCATCGGACCATGCTCCGCGTCCATCACCAAGTCCACGCCCAAATACCCAAGCCCTGTAAGGTCGTAGCAACGCGCCGCCAGCTCCAGGCACTCCTGCCAATCCGGCACGGTCAACCCGGCCACAGGGTTCGCCGTGTCCGGGTGACGCTCAATCTTCAGGTTATGCCAGGTGCCGCCCAAGGTGACGCCGGAGGCTAGATCCAGCCCGACGCCAATGGCGCCCTGGTGCAGGTTCGCCTTGCCCTGGGATTGCCGGGTAGGCAGGCGCAGCATGGCCGCCACCGGGTACCCCTTGAGCACGATAATGCGAATGTCCGGCACCCCCTCGAAACTGATTCGATTGAACAGTTCCGTGGAGCGCACCCGGTATTCGATCAGCGCCTGGTCGCGATGGCCACCCAGAGAATAAATCCCGGAAATAATCCCGGAGATATGGTGCTCCAGCTCTTCGGTGGTAATGATGCGCCCGGAGGCGGAACGGAAATAATCCTCGAAGCGATCGGCGATCACCATGATACCGTCGCCGCCGGCACCTTGCGCGGGCTTGATCACAAAATCCCGGTGCTGCTCGACCACCCGATGCAAGGTACTGATGCCCTGCTCTGTCGCGATGGTCCCGTACATTTGCGGCACCCTAATGCCCGCATCCAGAGCCATTTCTTTGGTCTGAATCTTGTCGTCCACCAACGGGTACAGGCTGCGCTTGTTGTAGCGCAGAATATAATCGCCGTTACGCTGGTTGATGCCCATGACGCCACGGGCGCGCAGGGCCTTGCGGGTTTTCGACCAGAACATCAGCGCTTATCCCCGTCCACCATGGCACGGAACCGCAATAACTCGGTGAGGCGATAGCCCCGGTAGTGCCCCATCAGCACCATGACTGCGGCCAGGCACAACAACACACCCGGGAAAGTGAATACGAAATACACCAGCGGCTGCCACACCATCAGCAGGTGGCAAAAGATTGCCGCCACCAGTGTGCCCAGCGCCACTTTCAACGACTGGGAGCCACCCCGCTCTTCCCAGACAATGGAGGTCCGCTCGATCACCATGGTCAGGATCACCATGGGGAACAGCGCCACCGACAGGCCCGAGCCCATGCCCAGCTTGTAGCCCAGCAGGCTGATCAACGCCATGGCGATCACCACAAAGGTAAGCACCACGGAAAGCCGGGGTAATAACTGTAATTTCAGATGTTCGAGATAGGAGCGCACCGACAGCCCGATGGCAGTGATCGACGTAAACAGCAGCACACCCCAGACCACCTGCGTCTCACGGAACGCCAAGGCAATCAGCACGGGGGTAAATGTGCCCAGGGTTTCCATACCGATCAGCGAACGGATAAACAACACCAGCATGACGCCCACCGGGATCATCACCAGGATCCGGTACAGTTGCTGGGCAGGTAGCGGCAGCTCGTAAAGGGAGAAATCGATAAAGCTGCTCACGTCTTTCAAACGCAGGGACTGGGCCAGCTGCAACGCGCTCATTTCATTTTCGTGCACGCTGAAGCTCACGTCCGCAGACTTGCCGCCTTCAATATTCAGTAGCGGCCCGGGGCCACTCCACCAGACCAGACGATCTTCCGGCAGGCCCTGCTGGCCATTGAGCGGATTGAAATAGAGCCATTTCTTGCCGTTAAAGCTGCGCAGCCACAGCTCTGGCTGCTGCCCCTGAGTCTCCGCCAAACGCAAGGTATGCACCGGCTCCGCCGGGATATGCGCCACCGCCAACAACAGATCAATCACATTGGCCCTGTTCTCCGGGCTCACGTCGCTGCCCAGCAGCAGCTGGACATTATCGTTTTCCAGCTCGTTGACCCGCTTGATGGTCTCGCTGATAAAGGTTTCCACATCCGCCGAGTGCTGACGAATCGGCTCCAGCAGCGCGTCGGCGGCTAGCTTTTCCGGGCCATCCAGCGTCGGGGCCGGACGAAATTGGGGGCCGGGGTCATTTTCCGGGCTATCCGCATAGCGCGGGGTCAGCATCAGGCGATAATAAAGGTACTGGCTTCCTTCGGCACGTCGGGACGACCAGGTCACCTGCCGATTGCCTTTCTCCACATTCACGTTCACACCGTAATTGTTGGAGATAAAGCTCTCATTAAGCGTGGTATAGCCCACCCCCAGCGGCGGCACAAACATGCGCACTTTGACAGGCTTGTTGGCCTTGGCCGCAAAGGAAACCTGGGCATCCACCACCCATACCGGATCCTTTTCGTCCTGACTCAACGGCACATTTTGCACCAGCAACTGGTAAGCGATACTGCCGCCACCCAACAAAAGCAGGAAAACGGCAAGCAGCCGCGCTTGCAACTTCACAGAACCCATTATAGCGCCTCGGCAGCCTCCATTGTCTCGTCGTCGCTTTCGACCACATTCGCTTCATTGTCCTGACAACCCGGCTCGCCCACCGCCATGGATAATGACGGATCTACCAGAGCACCCAGACCTTGCAGCGCCTCGGAGCCAATCAGCAGCGGGTAACGAAACTCACTACGGTCTGTCAGGTTCACTTCAATCTGTTCTTCGCGCTTGCCCATGCAGACGGTCAAGGTCACCACCGGGCGACGGCTGTAATCCCGATCCCCCGACGCAACATTCTCTGACCGCCGCTTGATGCGCACATGGCCGGACAGCGGCAGCTCCACATCATCCCATTGTTCCGTGGCGATGCCCCACTCTTCCCGGTCATCACGGTCGATGGAGAGGTCAAATTCAACCATATCCACGCCATCCTGCTCGAAAGTGCGGATGTAACGGGCGCTCAGGGAGGCAGAATCCGCGCCGGTATCCAGCTTGGCCGGCACCGTAATGCCCAGCTCCTTGATATGCACTTTTTCGTGCAAGCCATAAATCATCTTGCCGGCAGAGTCGTCAGCCACCGCCACAAAGGGCGCTAAGACCAGCAGCAGAGCAAGGAGTGTGCGCATCATAACAACCTGATTGCAAAAGCGTTATAGCCCGATCACAGGGGCCACTGGCCCAGCCTCTGACCCGTCCCGGGTAAAATGGTTGCGCCATTCTAGGCGATCATCGGCCCGCCCGCAGGCTCAACCGTGAAATTTTGAACTTGTTCACAATTGCCAATCTTACGATAAAGGCTGACCGGCGGGCTATCACCCACACGTTACGCTGCTATAATGCGCGCCCCTGCGAAACCGCTGGCACGGTTTCGCCCACCATATTTGGAGCATCACTAGTGATTGAACGTCTGCGCAATATCGCCATCATCGCCCACGTTGACCACGGCAAGACCACCCTGGTGGACAAGCTGCTGCAACAGTCTGGCACCCTGGGAGATCGCGCCGGCGACATCGAACGGGTCATGGACTCCAACGACCTGGAGAAAGAGCGGGGCATTACCATTCTGTCCAAAAACACCGCCATCCAGTGGAATGACTACCGCATCAACATCGTGGACACCCCCGGCCACGCCGACTTCGGCGGGGAAGTAGAGCGGGTAATGTCCATGGTGGATTCCGTGCTACTGCTGGTAGACGCAGTGGACGGCCCCATGCCGCAAACCCGCTTCGTGACCCAAAAAGCGTTCGCCGCCGGCCTCAAGCCGATTGTTGTCATCAACAAGATCGACCGTCCTGGCGCCCGCCCGGACTGGGTAATGGATCAGGTTTTCGATCTGTTCGACAACCTGGGCGCCACCGACGAGCAGCTGGACTTCCCGGTGATCTACGCCTCCGCCCTGAACGGTATTGCCGGCTTGGACGCGGACGATTTGGCTGACGACATGACCCCGCTGCTGCAAGCCATCGTCGACAAAGTGGACTACCCGAATGTAGACGCCGACGGCCCGTTCCAGATGCAGATCTCCTCTCTGGACTACAACAGCTACCTGGGCATCGTCGGCATTGGCCGCGTTAAGCGCGGCAACATCAAGGCCAACAGCCCGGTGAAAGTAATCGGCGCCGACGGCAATGTGCGTAACGGCAAGATCCTCACCATCATGGGCTACCACGGTCTGGAACGTGTCGATGCCACCAACGCGTCCGCCGGCGAAATCGTCTGCATCACCGGGCTGGACCCGCTGAACATTTCCGACACCCTGTGTGACCCGTTGAACGTGGAAGCGCTGACCCCACTGAGCGTGGACGAGCCCACCGTAAGCATGTTCTTCCATGTAAACACCTCACCGTTTGCCGGCAAGGAAGGCAAGTTCGTTACCAGCCGCCAGATCCGCGAGCGCTTGGAAGCCGAGCTCAAGCACAACGTGGCCCTGCGTGTGGAAGAAACCGGCAGCGCCGACCAGTTCCGCGTCTCCGGCCGTGGCGAACTGCACCTGTCTGTATTGATCGAAAACATGCGCCGTGAAGGCTTCGAGCTGGCAGTGGGTCGCCCACAGGTGATCATCCGTGAAGAAGATGGTGTGAAGCAGGAACCCTACGAAACCGTTGTAGCCGACGTGGAAGAACAGCACCAGGGCGCCATCATGGAGCACCTGGGTCTGCGCAAAGCCGAGATGACCAACATGGAACCGGACGGCAAAGGCCGGGTGCGCCTGGAATTCCTGGTGCCCAGCCGCGGCCTGATCGGCTTCCGTAGCCAGTTTCTGACTCTGACCTCCGGCACCGGCATCCTCAACAGCACCTTCAGCCACTACGGCGAGTACAAGGCCGGCGACATGGCCAAGCGCATCAACGGTGTGCTGGTATCCATGGTGAAAGGCAAGGTGCTGGGCTTCGCCCTGTTCAACCTGCAGGAACGTGGCCGCATGCTGATCGACCCGAACGTGGACGTATACGAAGGCCAGATCATCGGCATCCACAGCCGAGGCAACGACTTGGTCGTGAACCCCACCAAGGGCAAGCAGCTGACCAACATGCGCGCCTCCGGCACCGATGAGAACATCGTTCTCACCCCGCCGATCCGTTTCAGCCTGGAGCAAGCTTTGGACTTCATCGAAGACGACGAGCTGGTGGAAGTGACCCCCAGCTCCCTGCGTATTCGCAAGAAGCTGCTCACCGAAACTGAGCGCAAGCGCGCCGGACGTTAAGCAAGAGACGCAACACGCTGCACACATCAAACGCCACGCCTAAAAACGTGGCGTTTTTTGTGCTCATCACGCATTAGACTGAATAACTCGCCTCTCGCCGTCTGATGGGGTTATCGCGAATACCCGGCATTGTGCCAAACGCTCGACGCCGAATGCCTGGCGTAAAAGCTCATAGCCTGAGTGGCTGTCGTTATTGCGGCATCTCCTTTGAGGGGCATTTTGAGATTTTTTCAGGAATAGTCAGGGCCATCATTTAGGAATGATCGGGTAATACATTTTGCGCAGAGAGCATCGCAACCAAGGGTTTCAGCTTTTGAATGCAAGCGTCCGTCGTCGGGCACCCGGCGTCCAGCGGCTGCCAGCCCGGGATAATGAGACAAGGCCTGAAGCCGGCTATTCACTTCACTCCGCGACAAACCTTTTTTGCGTCCAGCGCACCGTCAACGCGCTTTCAACCGAATAACATCAACACCATCACCGCACCGATCACCACCCCCAACAACAAGCCAGCCAGGAATCCCTGCCCGGCCAGCGGGGCGGAACCGGTCGTTAGCGCCCCCTCTCCCCTGTCAGCAGGCTGACTGGCCTCAAACTCGGCGATGACCTCCAAGGCACGATCTTCATCATTGGCCGCCACCCACACCGTCGACAGCCCGGCCGCCGGCAACTCGCCCATGCCACCCTGCAACATGTCACCCTGCACCTGAGCCATGATACCCACCTGATCCAGCAGGTTAGCTAGCATATGGGCTTCAATCATGTGCCTTGCCTGAAAAACACACTTCACCGGCCTCTCCTCCGCTACGGGTTCACCGGGGTTTTCTCCACCACCTCAAGCAACGTATAGCGCAGGCTGCTGCCATCCGCCGGCGGCGCCTCCACCTCTTCCACCTTCACACGCAAGGTGTATTGAAACCCCTCTTCGTAAGTAAAGCCTTCTACGTGGTTATAGAACAACTCCCAATTGGCATCGGCCTCCTTCTTGACCCGCAAACACTCCATCACGCCGACACCAATACATGCCGAGCCATAGGGTGCCACATAAAGAAGCTGCCACGGCTTGTCCTGCGGCGAAGGCTCACTGCAACCAGCCAGTAAAAACAACAACGCCAAGATCCCGTGTTTCCACATCATCATCCATGTCCTGTTATTCTTGTCGTAGCGCTTATCATAGTTCTGATCAGTACCACGCCCACCCCGCCAAGGCAAAACCCGACATGCTGCATATCGCCCTGTTCGAACCGGAAATCCCTCCCAACACCGGCAACATTATCCGCTTGGCCGCCAACACCGGCGCCCAGCTGCACCTGATTGAGCCACTGGGATTTTCCCTGGAAGAGAAAAAGCTGCGCCGCGCCGGCCTCGACTACAGCGAATTTGCCGCATTACAGGTGCACCGGGATTTTGCCGCGTTTCAGGAAAGTGTTGCCGGCCACCGACTATTCGCCATGACCACCAAGGGCAGCCAACCTCATAGCAAGGCGAGTTTTCAGGACGGGGATGTTCTGTTGTTCGGGCCAGAAACCCGGGGGTTGCCGGCTCACATTCTCGACAGCCTGCCGCCAACACAAAAACTGCGGCTACCCATGGTGGCAGATAGCCGCAGCCTCAATCTCAGCAACGCCGTTGCCGTCACGCTTTACGAGGCATGGCGACAACTGGGCTATGATGGTGCCGTGGATCATTAACCGGCGATAACCTGGCGAAAACCGGGGCTGCCATCCTAAAACGAAAAAGCCGCGCCCAACATTAGGGCGCGGCTTTTTTTGCAGCGTGGCGAACGTCAGCTATATCACGACAACGCCTCTACAGCAGCGACAACCGTTATTGAACCGTCTCGCCAGCTGCCGCGGCATTTTCCTTTTGCTGCTCACGCTGCTGCTGATACAGCGCATCGAAGTTAATCGGCTGCAGCACCATTTGCGGGAATGATCCCTTGGCTACCAGATCCGATACCACTTCACGCACATACGGGAACAGCAGGTTCGGGCAATACGCGCCAAGCAATTGCGCCCGCTCTTCACCCTCGATGCCTTTCACAGTGAAAATCCCGGCCTGCTTCACTTCCACCAAGTAGAAGGTCTTTTCTTCAGCTTCGTCCTTGGCGGTCACCGTCACGGTGATTTCCACTTCAAATTCATCACCTTCACCCACGCGACGGGCGCTGTTGTTCAGCTGCACGTTCACCTTGGGCTTCCATTCCTGCAGGAACACGTCCGGTGCGCCAGGGCACTCGAAGGAGGTGTCTTTCAGGTAAATACGCTGCAGTTGGAAAACCTGTTGCTGTTCATCAGCCATGTTCTTCTCCTATTACTGGCCTGCTCCGAGCAGAGCATCGAGCTCCCCCGCTCGCTCCAGAGCAAAAAGTTCATCACAGCCACCGATGGCGTGATCATTAATGAAAATCTGCGGCACCGTCCGGGCGCCCCCGCGCTGCATCATAACTGCACGCTGCTGGGGCTCACGATCCACATCGGTCTCCTCGAACGCCACATTCTTGCTGTTCAGCAACTGCTTGGCACGCACGCAAAACGGGCACCAAGCAGTGGTATACAGTTCGACTTTGGCCATTTCTGCCTCCTGCTTACTCTTTGACCACCGGCAAGCTGGCTGACCGCCAGGCATTCAGGCCGCCCTGAATGCGATACAGATCAGAAAAACCCTTGGTGCGCAGCTGCCGCCCCAGATGTGAGGCCTTTGACCCCATATCACAAGTCAGGATGAGGGGTTTGTCCTTGTATTTTTCCAGCTCTGCAATACGATCAAGCGCCTGCCCGGCGGGAATGTTGATGCTACCGGCAATATGGCCCGCGCGGAATTCATCACTGTCGCGCAGATCCACGATCACCGCCTCTTTCTGGTTCACCATGTTGGTGGCCAACTGCGGCGTAAGCGACTGGCCGCCGCGGCGGGACTCAAGCACAAAGAACAGTGCCCACAACAGAAAAAAGGCGGACACCAGAATATAATGGTTGCTGGCGAATTCAATCAGATTGCCCATGGAAACCCCGGATCATTAGCGTTGGCTCTCATCGGCGCCAATGGTACAGCGCCACTGTTTCCCCCGGGAAAGAAAGCCGAAGGAAAATCGGCGCCAAGTATACACATCCCCGGGCCGTTAAGGTAAAACCGCGCCATGACCCGACGATTACTATTGCTTCTACTGCTCCCGATCCTGCTTCCTGTTAGCGGGGCGGCAGACACTGCGCCCAGCAAGGCCCAGCTGGAGAAGCTCAAATCCCGCATCAGCGAACTGAGCGATGCACAAAACCGCGAATTGCGCGAACGCGATTCCGTGCAGGCCAACCTGCGCGAGGCAGAACTGCGCATCAGCCGGCTGACCCGTGAACAGCGCAGCCTGGAAAAAAAGGCCAGCACCGCCCGGCAACGCCTCGACGCCCTGGAAGCGGAACAGGCGGTGCTCGCCGCTGAAAAACGCACCCAGCTGGACTGGCTGGGTAAAACCGTGCGCGCCAGCTACCAGGCCGGTCGCCAGGAACGCATCAAGTTACTGCTTAACCAGGAGCAGCCAGATCAAATCGCTCGCCTGCTGCGCTATCAGGAGTATTACCAGCGCGCGCGCACCGACCGCCTAGAGGCCGTCAACGGCGAACTGGACGAACTCAAAGCCATCGCCCTGCGCGTGGACAAGGCCCGTCAGGTACTGCTGGATCAACGCACCCAGGTTCAACGCCATGCGGACAAGCTGCAAGGCGCCCAGCAAGAGCGCCAGACCACGCTGGCATCACTGAACCGCTCACTGGATGACCGGGGCAGCAACCTTAACCAGCTAAAAACCGACCAGCAGCGCCTGCAGAAACTACTGCAAGACATGCAGCGCAGCCTCAATGACATTCCTGCCGACCTGGGTGGCAAGCCCTTCGGCAACCTGGCCGGCAAGCTCCCCTGGCCCGTGGAAGCGCGCATTTCCACCGGCTATAACAGCCGCCGGGAAGGAGCGCTGCGCTGGCAAGGGGTCATTTTCAATGCCGCCCCCGGCACCCCGGTCCGGGCGATCCATTCCGGGCGCGTGGTGTTTGCCGACTGGCTGCGCGGCTACGGCCTACTCACCATCGTCGATCATGGCAGCGGCTACCTGACGCTCTACGGTTACAACCAGAGCCTGCTGCGCGAAGTAGGCGAGTGGGTATCCGCCGGTGACAGCCTGGCGCTGGCCGGCAATTCCGGCGGCAACCGGACCAACGGTCTCTACTTCGAGATACGCCACCGGGGCAAGGCTGTGAACCCCACACGCTGGTGCAATCAGCGTGTTACACTGCCGCCATTGGCGCAAAATTAACGATGAACATTGAAACCCGCACAGCTTTTTTCTGTGCCCGCCGGGGATCCCGAATGCCAACGACCATCCTGCCCACGCTCCGTTCTGTCGTGATCACAGGCCTGCTTGCCCTTAGTCCTTTCACCGCCCTTCACGCCCAGGATCCTGCCCTTGATGAGCAGGCCCGCCAGCAAGGCGTTCCGGTGGATGAGCTGCGCGCCTTTGCCGAAGTCATGGAGCGTATCCGCGCGGCCTACATTGAAGACGTGGATGATAGCGAACTGCTGGACGCGGCCATCCGTGGCATGCTCCACGACCTGGACCCGCACTCCAGCTACCTGACGCCAGACCAGTTCGACGACCTGCAGGTCACCACCACCGGCGAATTCGGCGGCCTTGGCATTGAAGTCACCATGGAAGACGGCTTCGTGAAAGTGATCACCCCAGTGGATGACTCCCCGGCCAGCAACGCCGGCATCCTCGCTGGCGACCTGATCCTCAAGATCGACGACACCTTCGTGAAAGGGCTGACCCTGGGCGAAGCCGTAGAGCTAATGCGCGGGGAAATCGGCACTAAAATCGAACTGATGGTGCTGAGCGAAGACGAAGAAAAACCCCGTCAAGTGAGCCTCAAACGCGACCGCATCCAGACTCACAGCGTGAAATCAAAAATGCTGGAGCCCGGCCTGGGCTACCTGCGCATTTCCCAGTTCCAGAACAACACCGGTGACGATGCCCGCAAGGCGCTGGAAAAGCTCAACAAGGACACCGCCCTTAACGGTTTGATTCTCGACCTGCGCAACAACCCCGGCGGCGTACTCAACGGCGCTGTGGAAGTCACCGACCTGTTCTTGGATGACGGCCTGGTGGTATACACCCAGGGCCGCGACAAGGCGAGCCGAAACGATTTTGATGCCAGCGCCGGCGACGCCCTGAACGGTAAACCGCTGGTGGTGCTGGTCAACGGCGGCAGCGCCTCCGCCTCGGAAATCGTGGCCGGCGCCCTGCAAGACCAGGAGCGCGCCATCGTAGTGGGCAACCGCACCTTCGGCAAAGGCTCGGTGCAAACGGTATTGCCGCTGAGCAAGGACCGCGCCCTGAAGCTCACCACCGCCCGCTATTACACTCCCAAGGGACGCTCCATTCAGGCTGAAGGCATTGAGCCCGATATCGCCGTGGACGTAGTCACCAAGATTGAAGTGCGCGAAGACATGCACCTGCGCGAAGCAGACCTGCCCCGCCATCTGGATAACGAAAACGGCGACAGTGAGAAAGAGAAGAAACGCAGCTCCTTGGCTGAGGACGATTACCCGCTGGCACAGGCGCTCTCCATCCTCAAAGGCGTGGTCCTCACTCAACGCCCCGCGACGGCCGCAAAACCCGACGATCAACCTTGATGGTTGGTCGGTTACTGGGCCTGGGGCTGCTGCTCCCGGGGCTGCTGCTAAGTGCGAGCGCCCTGGCGGCGCCCCGCATTGCCATCATCATTGATGACCTGGGATACAGCCGCCAGCGCGGCCAGGCCATTGTGGACCTGCCTGCACCCGTCACCTGTGCCGTCATTCCTTTTTCACCCCATGGCCGTCGATTAGCGGAACAGGCCAGTCTGGCCGGCAAGGAAGTGCTGGTGCACATGCCCATGGCCACACAGAATCATTTGAAGCTGGACCGCGGCGGCCTGCAGACCGGAATGAATGAACCCCAACTGTTAGAGGCGGTTCGCCAAGCGCTTAGCCAGATCCCCCAGGCTCGCGGCTTGAACAACCACATGGGTAGCGCGCTCACCGAGCAACAACAGCCCATGGGCTGGCTAATGGCAGAATTGAAGGCGCACCAGTTATTCTTTGTAGACAGCCGCACCAGCAGTCACTCCGTGGCGCAGCAGGTGGCCCGGCAGGCAGGACTGTCCAACGCCGGGCGCGATGTCTTTCTGGATAACAAACGGGATCTGGTCAGCATCAACCAGCAATTCAATCAGCTGATCCGACTTGCCCGGCAACGCGGCCAAGCCATCGCCATCGGCCACCCCTATCCGGAAACCGTGCACTACCTGCAACAGGTACTGCCTCTAATGAAAGACGCCGGCATTGATGTGGTGCCGGTGTCTTCCCTGTTAACCACCCCGGCCGTGACCACCGCCACCACCGGGGCCAGCACTCACGCCGGGTCCTGATCCCGGTTTTTACCAATACCAGTAAGCTTGGCGTAACCGATCATCAAGAAACCAAACGCAAACATCAGCACGCCATACACCGCTGATGGCACCGACATGGCCTCGGAATGCAGCAGCGTCAACGTCACCATCAGCCCCAACGTGCCGTTCTTGATCCCCAGCTCGATGGCCACAGTGAAAGCCTGATCACGGCTCAAGCCGATCACACGGCCGCCTACCATACCGAGAATAATACCGGCCACATTGAGAATAATGGCGGATAAGCCGGCTTGCTTGAACAACTCCAGCGCTTCTTCGCCCAGCTCCACCAGCAATAGTGCAATCACCGCTACCATCACCGCCAGCCCCAGCAGCCCCACAGCTTTCTCGCCTTTCTCGGCCCAGTGTTGACGAAAGTGGCGAATCGCCATGCCAATCGCCACAGGCAACAGGATGATCACAAACAGGGTAATGATGGTGCGCATGACCGGCAGTTCCAGCGCCTGCGAGGTGTCCTGAAAACGCTCCAGCCCCCAACCGGTAAAGGCAGGCAACGTCACGATGGTGATCAGGCTAGCCAGCACGGTAAGCACGATGGACAGGGCCACATCACCGCGGCCCAGATAGACAAACAAATTGGAGGTTGTACCACCCGGGCAGGCAGCAATCACGATCAGCCCCACCGCCAGCGCCGGCGAAAGATCCAGCGCCAGCGCCACACCCAGAGCAATCAACGGCAACAGAAGAATCTGGCAAACCAGACCATAGAAGGTGCCACGCGGGGCGATAACAACTTCGCGGAAATCTTTGGGGGCCAGGGTCATGCCCATTCCCACCATGATCAGAAACAACGATAACGGCAGCCCGATATCAATCAACGCACCTGAACCCATTACAACTCTCCCGTGATTTTTTATGGTCTTTCAACGGGGGCAGCGCCCCCAAAACTTCGAGAGTAAAACAGGGTTCCATTTATAGCCAGTACGTAGCGGCTAAAGTTGTGACAGGAGGTTAAAACCGAGAGAAGGCCGATCAGCCCAAACGCATTTCAACGCCGGCTGACTGCATGAATTCCTTGGCCTGCTGCACCGAGTATTCACCGAAGTGGAAGATCGACGCCGCCAGCACCGCATCGGCGCCGCCCTGCTGCACACCGTCCACCAGATGTTGCAGATTGCCGACCCCGCCGGAAGCGATCACCGGCACAGGTACCGCATCGGAGATGGCACGGGTCAGCGCGATGTCAAAACCGTTCTTCGTGCCATCACGATCCATACTGGTCAGCAGGATTTCACCGGCACCGTAGTCGGTCATTTTGCGCGCCCACTCCACCGCATCCAGGCCCGTGGGTTTGCGGCCACCGTGGGTGAAGATTTCCCAGCGATTGGGGTCGCTTTCCGCGCTGACTTTTTTCGCGTCGATGGCCACCACAATACACTGAGAACCAAACCGCTCCGCCGCTTCACGGACAAACTCCGGGTTATGTACCGCCGCCGAGTTGATCGCCACTTTGTCCGCGCCGGCATTCAGCAGGTTACGGATATCTTCCAGCGCACGTACCCCACCGCCCACGGTAAGCGGAATAAACACCTGGCTGGCGATCTGCTCCACGGTGTGCAGCGTGGTATCGCGCTCCTGATGGCTGGCAGTGATATCCAGAAAGGTAATTTCATCTGCACCGGCATCGTTATAGCGCTTGGCAATTTCCACCGGGTCACCGGCATCGCGGATATCCACGAACTGCACGCCTTTGACCACGCGGCCAGCGTCCACATCCAGACACGGAATAATGCGTTTGGCTAAACCCATAATACGTCCCCGGCGCTCAGGCGCCGCTCAACTCATCGGACAGCGCCTGGCCTTCGGCAAAGTCCAGGGTGTTTTCGTAGATAGCTCGGCCGGTGATAGCGCCATTGATGCCCTGGTCGGCCACTGCGCACAGGTTACGCACGTCGTCCAGATTGGTAATGCCGCCGGAGGCGATCACCGGGATCGACATGGACTGGGCCAGCCTCACGGTGGCGTCCACATTCACGCCTTGCAGCATGCCGTCGCGACTGATGTCGGTGTAAACGATGGCAGACACGCCATCGTTCTCAAACTGTTTCGCCAGCTCGATCACATCCACATCGGTAACATTCGCCCAGCCGTCGGTGGCCACCTTGCCATCTTTGGCATCCAGGCCAACGATGATGTGGCCGGGGAACTGCTCGCACATGGCTTTGACAAATTCCGGCTCATTCACCGCCTTGGTACCGATGATGACCCACTGCACGCCCGCATCCAGATAGGCCTGAATGATTTCCGGGCTACGGATACCGCCACCAATCTGGATCGGCAGGTTCGGGTGGGCCTTGGCAATCGCCTTGACGATCTCGCCATTGACCGGCTCACCGGCAAAAGCGCCGTTCAGATCCACCAGATGCAACCGGCGGGCGCCACGCTCCACCCAATGGCTGGCAACGGCAACCGGATCATCAGAAAACACCGTGTCGTCTTCCATACGACCCTGCTTAAGGCGTACACATTTACCGTCTTTCAGGTCGATGGCGGGAATCAGTAACATCAGAATCTCTTCGTTTGAATGCATTAAAGACACGCAATTGGCAACACGCGTGCAAGCGCGTTGCCTGTTGCGTACAGCGCTGCTCTATGGCTTCCAGCGCAGAAAATTTTCCAGCAGGGTCAGCCCCGCGTCCGCGCTTTTTTCCGGATGGAACTGCACGGCAAACACATTGCCCTGGACCGCGGCAGCGGCAAAGCTCAGGCCGTAATCGCAACGCCCGGCCACGGCCTCATCGGGCAGCCCGGTGACGCAATAACTGTGTACAAAGTAAAAGCGGGCATGGTTATCGATCCCCGCCCACATGGGGTGCGCCATGCCCTGCTGCACCTGGTTCCAACCCATGTGCGGCACTTTCAGCCGAGCACCGGTATCGCTGAACTGCTCACCGAAAAACGTGACCTGCCCATCGAAAATTCCCAGGCAATCCACGCCGTTATTTTCTTCACTGCGGGCCATCATTGCCTGCATGCCCACACAGATCCCCAGCAACGGCTTGCCGGCCGCCGCCACGTCACGGATGGCCTGATCCAGGCCGGTGTCTTTCAGAACCGCAATGCAATCACGAATGGCACCGACACCGGGAAAGACCACCCGGTCCGCCGCGCGAACCTGCGCCGGATCGCCGGTGATTATGATGGTCTGCCCATTCGCGACTTTTTCCAGCGCCTTGCCTGCAGAATGCAGGTTACCCATGCCGTAATCGATAACAGCAACGACTTCACTCATATTCGGGGCCTGTCCTGTACGGTTACTCGCTTTCGCTGAGGGTACCTTTGGTGGACGGGGTAATTCCGTCCATGCGCGGATCTGGCTCCACCGCCATACGCAGCGCGCGGCCAAAGGCCTTGAACACCGTCTCGGCCTGATGGTGCGCATTCTTGCCACGCAAATTATCGATATGCAGAGTAATCATGGCGTGATTTACGAAGCCCTGAAAAAATTCGTAGAACAGGTCCACGTCAAAGCCACCGATGCTGCCCCGGGTGAAATCCACAAACATTTCCAGGCCCGGTCGGCCGGACAGATCCAGCACCACCCGTGACAACGCTTCGTCCAGTGGCACATAGGCGTGGCCGTAGCGGCGCACCCCTTTCTTGTCACCAATGGCTTTGGCGAATGCCTGCCCCAGCGTGATGCCAGCATCCTCTACCGTGTGGTGAGCATCGATATGCAGGTCACCCTTGGCGGTGATATCCAGATCGACCAGGCCGTGACGGGCTACCTGATCCAGCATGTGCTCAAGGAACGGCAAACCGGTATCCAGCTTGCACTGACCGGTGCCATCCAAATTAATGGTGGCTTGAATCTGGGTTTCCAGGGTGTTGCGCTCTACGGTAGCGCTTCGCTTGCTCATCTATACCTCCCGGGCATTGGACCGGCTATTATACGCACCCCAACAGGACCTAACCAGCGGAGAGGACAGATGCCGATCAGCGTAGAAGCCCATGCCCTTACGGAAACCCAATGCGAGGCCTTTGCCAAAGTGCTCCGCGATGCACCGCAATACCGCCAGAAGCTGGCAGATGCGGTGGCTGACGGGCAAGGGCGCCTGTTCGCTGCCCACTTCAATGGGCAGCGCGTGGCTATCGCCCTAATAGAAGAAAACCAACCGCAACTGGACTGGATGGTCGTGCATCCGGCCACCCAGGGGCGCGGCGTAGGCAAGGATTTTCTGCGTCTGATCGGCCAGCAGCTAGGAGACACCCTCACCCTGCCCGAACACTGCCAGCAACAGCGCGCCCTATAACTAAGCCAGTGGCAGCCGGATATGCAGCGCAAAGCCTCGCCCGGGGCCCGCGCTCTCGGCCCAAAGAGAGCCGCCCACCTGCTCAACCATCACCCGCGCCATGGCCAGGGACAGGCCAAAGCCCTCTTCATGGTGGCGTGACCCCATCACAAAGAACGGCTCGAGAATCTGCTCCAGCTGATCCGCGGTAGCGCCCTTGCCTTCATCGCAGATACAAAGCTCAGCATGGCCTGCCGGCACATCCACCGTGCTGCTAACTTCCACGCTATCGCCTTCGGCACTGAAACGCAGCGCATTATCCAGCGCCATGGTCAGCACTTCACGCAATTCCCCCTCACAGGCACGCACCTGCAAATTCGGGGAAATCCGATTACGCACCGCCACGCCGCAGTTCTCTATCCGCGCCGCCTGATCACGCAGAATCGCATCCAGCATCCACATGGGCTGGCAGCGGCCTTGCAGCGGCGGCTGGTGGCGGTCAGAGAGGTCAAAATAGCGCAATGAGGTACTGACGATCCCCGTGAGACGGCGCTGCCCCTTACGCACCATGGCCCACACATCCACCTCTTTCTCACCCGGCCCTTGGCTGGACTGCCCCAGTGAATCGGCAGCGCCAATCCAGTTGATCGGCGTGTTCAGTTCGTGGCTGATGTACTGCAGGAACATGGATTTGTCCTGGTTCATCTGCTCAATATCCGCCAGGTGCCGCTCCAGGTTCTGCTGCGCCTCCACGGATAATTGCTTGCGCTCACTTTCCAGAAACCGAATCCTGTCACCCAATGCCAGCGACAACATCACCACCACCCACAGCGCGCCGAAGTGCGGCAAGTAAGGGACAATCACGCTATAAGGGATCAACCCCAGATTGCCAATGGCATACAGGAACACGGTCAGCAGGAACACAGACCAGGCCAGCACATACAACCGCGCCACCCGGAACCCCTGGCGCCACACCACCCAGCCCAACCAGCTGAACAGCACCACCGTCATCATCACCACCACCGTGGACAAGTGATAGGAATATGGCGGCGGAATCACCCACTGCAGCAGAAATGCCACCCCGATCATAATCAGGTAATGCTTCAGCAATCGATCATAGCGGGGGAATCGCTGGGCCAACTGCAGGAACTGCCGCGAATACAAGGCCAGCGACAGGCCGCAGGTATAGGTGGTCAGCCAGAAATATTCATTGATCTTGGGGGTATCCGGCCACAGGTACTGAAGCCCGAAACCGCTGACGCAGATGTTGAAAAACAGCACCCCGGTGAGAAAAACCACAAAATGCAGGTGCACATTGTCACGCAGGGACAGATACAGCAGCAGGTTGTAAATCAGCATGATCGTCAACGAGCCATAGAATAACCCCTGCAGCAGCTGCTCCAGATAGGTGTATTCCACCAGCCCCTTGGCACTATAAAGCATGGGCATCATGTTCAACGCGCCCTTGCCCCGCACCTTGATATAGTACTCGCTCACTCCGTCAGGTGGTGACTCCAGATTGAACACAAAAGAGCGGTGATCCATGGGCCGGCGGCCAAAAGGGCGCGTATCCCCCACCGCGTATTCCCGAAAATCACCGCCGGTCTGCGGCACAAACAAGGTCAGCTCATCGAGAATGGGATAGCGCTCCACCAGAAACCAGCTACGTCCATCCATCTGGCTGGCATCCAGCTGAAAACGCAGCCAGATGGTGCTTTTGGTGAAGCCAAAATTCAGGGTATTGCTGTCACTCTTACGAAAACGGCTGGCGAACTGGTCGCGGACCTGACTCAGAGTCCAGTTACCTTCTGGGTCATCCAGCACATCCACCCGGGCACCCAGCTGAACGCTGTCCCCCGCCGAAACCAGCGCAATAGGCTCGGCGCGCACAATGCCCCCCGCCAACAACAGCGCCATCAAGACAACAACATGGAACTTTCGCAAACGCTTATCCCCTAACTTCACAATAACAATCACGAATAATGCTACGGTATGGCCAGTGAACCCCCACTGCTATAATCACGGTCCAACGACCAACGCGCAAGGAGTGCTACATGGGACGCCTGTTAAAAATTTTGCTGATCACTTTGTTTGCCATCATTGTGCTATTAGCCATTGCTGTTTTTGTGATCACGCAGGTGATTGATCCCAACGAATTCAAGCCGGAAATTGAGAAACAAGCGCAGGAACAGGCCAACCTGACACTGGACATTCAGGGTGACCTGGCTTGGCAGTTCTGGCCCTCGCTGGGCGTGAGCCTGGGGCGCACCGAAGCGCGCATTGCCGATGACGAAGAATTGTTCGCCGCCCTCGACGAAGCCAGCGTCAGCGTAGCCGTATTACCTCTGCTATATGGTCAGGTGGAAATGGACGGCATCACCCTGGCCGGGCTGGATGTGAACCTGGTTGAGGGTCCGGACGGCGCCAACTGGGAACAGATCGGCCCGCAGACGCCGGCGGAAGAGACCGCCGTTGAAGAAGAGGCCGCCACAGAAGACGAAGGCAGCAGTCTGGACATTCCGCTAACGATTCCCAAAGTCGTAGTCAGCGACGGCAAGGTCCGCTACCGCAACAGCGCCGATGGCACCGACATCGTCGTCGAGCACTTCAATCTCAACGCCCAGGACGTGAACCTGGATGAGTCCTTCCCGCTGCAGATGTCCCTGCGCTATCAGGACCAGAGTGACATGCGCGTGGACATGAACCTGGACACCGTACTGGCCGCCGATATCGACAACAGCCACTTCGTCCTCAACCCGATGACACTGGATGCCAATATCGCTGGCGCCACCACCATGCCGGTGGATGTGCATCTGGAACAGAATCTGGACGTAAACCTGAACGACGACACCGTCTCAATCAAGGACCTGCTGCTGCAAGCCGCCGGCACCGAGACCAAGGGCAACGTGGATATCTCCGCCCTCACCGGTGACATGCAGCTCAGCGGCAAGCTGGCCACCGCGCCCTTCGATGCCAACAAGGTGCTGGAGGCCATTGGCGAAGCCCCCATCGAAACCACAGACAGTCAGGCGCTGAGCAAGATTGCCCTGGACGCCACCTTGGGCGGCGAGCCCGGCAGCGTCATGGCCAGCCCTCTGACGCTGACGCTGGACGACAGTACCCTCAGCGGCAGCGCTGGCCTAGCCAGCCTGGAAAGCGGCAAGATCGTCTTTGACCTGGTGCTCGACAAGATCACCCTGGACGGCTACATGCCCCCTGCCAGCGACGACACCGAAACCGCCGCAGCCGGTGGCGGAAAATCCGGCGGCACCGCCAGCCTGTCCAGCGACGAGCTGATCCCGGTGGACACCCTGCGCCCACTGCTGGTGGACGGCAAACTGGCCATTGGCACGGTGAAATACGACAGCATTACCGCCAGCGACATGAAATTTGCCGTCAGCGCCAAGAACGGCGTCCTGCAGCTGACCCGTGCCAGCGGCAGCACCCTGGGCGGCAGCTTCAGCGCCAAAGCCAAATTGGATGCCTCCGGCAGCACCCCGAAAATCACCGCCAGCAACACCGTCTCCAGCGTCCAAATCCAGCCACTGGTGCAAATGGCCCTGGAAGATGACCTTGCCAAAGGTGTGTTCGACATGAACGGCAGTTACAGCGCCAGCGGCAACAGCGAAAAAGCGCTGATGAACTCCGCCAAAGGCAATATCGATCTGTCGTTGGCGGACACCACCGTGCGCGGCCTGAACCTGTACAGCACCCTGGTTGGTGGTGTGAATGATATGCTCGGCCAGTTCCAGGGCCTGGCCACCGCGCTTATTCCCAGCCAGGAATCCGGCAAACTGCCCAGCGCCCTGTCTGAGGACACCAAGATTCTCGACCTGAAATCCAAGGCACGGCTGGACAAGAACGTGGCCTACCTGGACAGCCTGTCCGCGGTCCTGGAAAAAGGGGAGATCACCGGTAATGGCTGGATGAACATTCTCAACCAGGACTTCGACCTGAAAATCGGCATGCAATCGCCGGAGCTCGGCACCTCCAAGTACCTGACAGGCACCACCTGGCCTCTGCGCTGCGAAGGCAATTTGGGCGGCAGCCCCGCCAAATGGTGTGGCCCGGACAAGGACGGCTTCAAGGACATCGGCAAGCAAGTCGCCGCCAACGCCACCAAGGACAAACTGAAAGACAAGTTCGGCATTGAAGGCGAAGGTGACACCACCGAAGAAGTCCTCAAGGATGCCGCCCAGAAGAAAGCCAAAGAAGAAGTGAACAAGCAGCTGCAGGACGGCCTCAAGAAGCTGTTTAATTAAGAGACGCTGCAAGCAGCAAGCAACACGCAAAGGCGGAAATGGGTGAAAGCCCATCTCCGCCGTTTTTTATCCGGAGTGTAATGCCCAGCACATCCCCCACCCCGCAAGATTTCAGCCAGGCGCTGCTAAACTGGTACGACCAACACGGTCGCCAGGACCTGCCCTGGCAGCATCCGCGCACGCCCTATCAAGTGTGGGTGTCGGAAATCATGCTGCAACAGACCCAGGTCAGTACCGTCATCCCTTACTTCGAGCGGTTCATTACGCGCTTCCCCGATGTGCAAACGCTGGCACTGGCGGAGCAGGATGAGGTGCTGCACCTGTGGACCGGGCTCGGCTACTACGCGCGCGCTCGCAATCTCCACAAATGCGCTCAACAACTGCTGGAGAACTACCAGGGCGAATTCCCGGACACTGTTGAGGAAGTCGCCACGCTACCCGGCATTGGCCCCTCCACCGCAGGTGCCATTCTTGCCCAGAGCCGTGGCATCCGCGCCCCCATTCTGGATGGCAACGTGAAACGGGTGCTGGCCCGCCTCCATGCCGTGCCTGGCTGGCCGGGCAAGAAGCCAGTGGAAAACCGGCTCTGGGAGCTGTCTGAACACTACACGCCTCACGCACGGCTGGCGGACTACACTCAGGCGATCATGGACTTGGGCGCCACCCTGTGCCGCCGTGGCACGCCGGAGTGCACCGCCTGCCCGGTGGCCGCCCATTGCCAAGCCTGCGCCAACGGCAACCCTCAGGATTATCCCGGCAAGAAACCCAAAAAAGCCCTGCCGGTACGCACCACCGTCATGCTCATCCTGCGCGACCGTAACGGCCGGGTCTGGCTGGAGCAGCGCCCCCAGCAAGGCATCTGGGGCGGCTTGTGGTGCTTTCCACAGACTGACGATGTGGCACAGATGGAGGACGCCCTCAAAGCCCGTGCGTTCGATGCCCGTGCTGATAGCCAGCCACTGAACCCGTTCCGGCACACCTTCAGCCACTATCATCTGGACATCGTTCCACTGGAAGTGGCCGTGGACCCCGCCGGCACCCATGACAGTGACGGTCGTTGGGTGGACCCGCAGTCTCCCGGCAAACTGGGCCTGGCCGCGCCGGTAAAGAAACTGCTGGCGGGCCTCGACGCCCCACGCCAGTCACGCATGTTATAGTCCACCTCACATGTACCCGCCTACGGAGTTGCCATGAGCCGCACGGTAATGTGCCGCAAATACCAGACTGAACTGGACGGCCTCGACCGCCCCCCGTTCCCCGGCCCCAAGGGGCAGGATATCTTCGAGACAGTCTCGAAAAAGGCCTGGCAGGAATGGCTGCACGAACAGACCATGCTTATCAACGAAAAGCACCTAAACGTGATGGACCCGGATGCCAAACGCTTCCTCGACGAACAACGTGATCGTTTTCTGAACAACGAAAACTACGAAAAAGCCGAGGGATACGTGCCACCTGCTCACGATGCGAACAAATAAACGCCCACGGCTTGACGCCTCCGGCCCAAGCCGCTTTAATACGCGCCCTGATTGCCCGGATAGCTCAGTCGGTAGAGCAGGGGATTGAAAATCCCCGTGTCGGTGGTTCGATTCCGCCTCCGGGCACCATATAGAAAAGCCCCGCTCACAAGAGCGGGGCTTTTTTTATGCTTTTGGTACAGGCATTTGCGGTGAATAAACCCCGCGGCCGGCCTTCCGACCTACCCTCTCCCGGCCTTCTGCGCTAACGTGCATGCATCTCTAGCGCCCCAAACAGGCCCTGACACGTGTACCGCTTTATTATCTTTATACTCCCGCTGATGCTTCTTGCCGGTTGCGACCAGACACCAACCGGCCGGGATCAATTAGCGTTGATGCCAGACACCATGATGGCGGATTTTGGTCGGCAGACGTTTCTGCAAATGCAGCAACAAACCCCGGTAAGCCACAACGAAGCCGCCAATCAGGAAGTACAGTGTGTCGCCCGGCAACTACTCACCCATGTGGGCAACCGGTTTCCCGGCAAGCCGATGCCACAAAACTGGGAGATCGTGGTCTTTGCCGATTCAAGCCCCAATGCCTTCGCCTTGCCCGGCGGCAAAATCGGCGTCAACGAGGGCCTGCTGGCCGTCGCCACCAGCGACGATCAACTGGCGGCGGTGATTGGTCACGAGATAGGGCATGTGCTGGCCCGGCACGGCAACGAACGGCTCACCCAGCAGCTGGGCATCCGCACGGCACTGTTTCTGGTTGGCATGTTCAGCGAAGGAGATGCGGATTCCGAGCGCATCATTCAGGCACTGGGCATGGGGGCGCATCTGGGTATTGCCCTGCCGTTCAGCCGGGCCCATGAGGAAGAGGCGGATTTGATGGGGCTGGAGCTAATAGCTAGCGCCGGCTTTGACCCGCGCGAAAGCGTACAGCTGTGGAAGAACATGGCCGCAGTAGCGGGCGAGCAGTCCATGGAGTTCCTGTCCACTCACCCGAATCCCGGCAGCCGGATTAGCGCATTGGAAGGGAAAATGCAGGTGGCGCTGCCGCTGTATCAAAAGGCCTCGCCAGTGAATTGCAAACCACAATAATTCGCAAGCGAGTAACGCGTTTCGAGTAGCAAAAACCTGACCCCATGATTTTCTGGTGTTGCCTTTCGAAACCCGCTTCTCGCCACTCGAAGCGCTCCTTGTCAGCCAGCAGCCGCGTCTTTTGCTGACACGGTCTCTACCGCCGGCTGCCAGTGATAGTCTTTCATGCTCACCGTCCAGGTACGCGCCATAAACTGGAAAGTCGCATGGGGCCACAGGGCAGTATTACGGCCATCAGCCTGCTGATACCAGCTCATGCAGCCACCGTTCTGCCATACGGTGTCTTTCAGCTCGTCCTGCAGTTTGTCGTTATAACGATCCTGAACGTCCTGCTTCACATCCAACCAGGCATCACCGCACTTATCCAGTTTGGTGATGGCATCCATGATGTAGCGCACCTGGCTCTCGATCATGAAGATGATGGAGTTATGCCCCAAGCCAGTGTTCGGCCCCACTAGCTGGAACATGTTCGGGTAACCGCTGACGGTAGTACCCAGATAGGCCTCTGAGGCGTCTTTCCAATCATTCTGCAAGCGGCGACCCGCCAGGCCGGTGATGTCGAAATCTTTCATGTAGATACGCGGATCCACGATAAAACCGGTGCCCAGTACCAGGCAGTCCGCCTGCTGTTCGCTACCGTCACTGAACACGATGCTGTTTTCACGGATTTCCTTCACCCCCTCAGTCACCAGCGACACATTGTCGCGATTAAAGGTGGGGTAATAGTTGTTGGAAATCAGAATGCGCTTACAACCCAGTGTGTAACTCGGCACCAGCTTGCGAGCGGTGGCTTTGTCTTTCACCTGGTAATGAATAAACGCTTTTAGTGCCGGCTCACCCAGCTTTGCCAGGCGCGGATTGAAAATCGGCAAGACTCGCGCCTCGTTGCTCAAATACAGACGCAGGCGATGCAGTTTGCGCAAGGCCGGGAAGCGGCGAAACACCCACTTGCTCAGGCCAGAATAGGCGCGCTCGTCGCGGGGGATAATCCATGGCGGCGTACGCTGTACCACGGTCAGCTGGCCTGCGTCTTTGGCCACGTGGGGCACATACTGAATGGCGCTGGCGCCGGTGCCAATCGAAACTACCTTCTTGCCGGCCATGTCGTAGTCGTGATCCCACTGGGCGGAGTGAATAACCTTGCCCTTGAAGTTTTCCATTCCCTTGAAGTCGGGGAAGGAAGGTACATGTAACGGACCACTGGCCAGCACCCAGTGCTGACAAATGACCTGGCTGCCATCGGCGAGGTTCAGGGTCCACAAGGCCGCAGCCTCATCAAAATGCGCCCCCGTCACTTCAGCATTGAAGCGGGTAAACGCACGGATACCATGCTTGTCAGTCACACCCGAAATGTAGTTGTGAATTTCCTGCTGGCCGCTGTAGCGATGCCCCCAGTCGGGGTTGGGCTCAAAGGAAAACGAATACATGTGCGACTGCACATCACAGGCCGCCCCAGGGTAGCTGTTGTGGTTCCAGGTACCGCCCACATCGGCGCCTTTTTCCAGCAGCAGAAAATCATCCATGCCCGCTTCGCGAAGCTTAATGGCCATGCATAAACCGCCAAAGCCACCGCCCACAATGGCGACTTTGACGCGACGGGTTTTCACATTGATACGGGCCTGACTTGTCATAAGTATTCTCCTTGGGATGCCGATGCATCTATCAATGCATGCACTCTAGCCTTGTCAGCGCCCTGTGAATACGTGTTAACCTGACTAAAAATTGATAATTCCGGCCATGTCTGAACGCTCGATTCTTGCACTGATCTACACCATCGACCTGCTCGAGACCGAGAAGGGAATCGACTGTGGGCCAGTGCTGGCCCGCCACGGGCTGGATCGGGACAAGCTGGACCCCAACAGCGAAATAGGCCGGGACCGTGAACTGCTCATCTTTACAGAACTGCTGCCCCAGGTGGACAACCCCATGCTGGGCTTCGAGATGGGCAGCCGGTTCGGCTTTGCCGGCTACGG